>Ga0129311_1000026_pt1 | contig 147480 bp, 146 predicted proteins | sample Go1ome_FD_94435 | JGI IMG/M metagenome (GOLD analysis project Ga0129311, IMG submission 94435) | Western lowland gorrila individual fecal microbial communities from Wisconsin, USA - Go1022B metagenome | ecosystem: Host-associated > Mammals > Digestive system > Large intestine > Fecal | place... | reverse complement strand
TTCTGGCAATTATGCCAGTGATGAAGCAAAGGAAATTGCCAGATTACAACGTGAATTGCGTGATACAAAGGATGCTCTCGAAGTATTAAAAAAAGCAATCGGTATTCTGGGAAAATGACACAACGTGTCTGAGTTTCGTGAAAAGAACGGTTTCCCCAAGTGCCGTCTGATAAACGAGTTCCATCATGCGAATGATGCTTATCTCAATATTGTTGTAGGTAATGTGTATTATACAAAATTCACACAGAATCCATGGAACTATATCAGAAAAGAGTATGAGCAGGATAAGAAGAAAAACAATTATAATCTTAGCAAAATGTTTACCTGGGATGTTGTACGAAATGGAGAGGTTGCCTGGATCGCAGAACATGGAGAGGAAAAGGGAACGATCGACACGGTAAGAAGAATGCTTCGTAAGAATACGCCCCTCATGACAAGGATGAACTTTGAACGGAGCGGGGCGATTGCAAAAGCAACATTATATTCTGCTAAAGAAGTGAACAAAGAAAAGTATTTTCCTCTTAAAGCGTCAGATGAAAGAATGAGAGATGTGACGAAGTATGGTGGATATACTGCAGCAACAATTGTGTACTTTTTTATTGTAAAACATAAGGAGGGTAAGAAAGAAAATATCAGTATTGAGGGATTGCCGCTGCATCTGAAGAAGGAAGTGGAGGCCACAGAAAGTGGACTGGAAAAGTATTGCCATGAGCAGTTGGGGTATGAAAACGTAAGAATATTATGCAAAAAGTTAAAAATACAATCATTGATAGAGGTGAATGGCTATAGAATGCATTTGTCTGGTAAAACGGGAGATCGATTAATTATGCGAAACGCTTTGAATCTGTGTTTATCAGAAAAGTGGGTTGCATATGTAAAAAAACTCGAGAAAATGCAGGCAACATCTATAAAGGATGATATGATTTCCAGCGACCTTAACATAGAATTGTACAATACTATAGTGGATAAATTGATGAATACAATTTATAAAAAGAGACCCAATCCCATTGGTGAAAAGTTACAACAAGGGAAAGAAAAGTTTGGATGTCTTGAATTAACAGAACAGTGTGAGTTGTTAATTCAGGCTTTACAATTGACACAGATCGGAAGTACAGAAGTAAATCTGAAACTTATTGGAGAGTCAGCAAATGCTGGAAGGATGCTAATCAGTAAAAACATCAAGGAACCGGAAAAGATAAATCTGATCAGTCAATCGGTTACCGGATTGTATGAAAAGAAAATAAATCTCGCGTCCTTATAAAAAAGTACGGAAGAAAAAGCAAGGGAGATCCTATGAGTTGGAGAACAGTCGTAATATCCAGCAATGCAAAACTTGATTATCAGATGGGATATATGGTCGTAAGAAAGATGGATACGATAAAGATCCATCTAAGTGAAATGGAAATGCTGGTGATTGAGTCAACTGCGGTATCATTGACGACAGCGTTGTTGAGTGAGTTGACAAAAAAGAAGATAAAAGTGATTTTTTGCGATGAAAAGCGAAATCCTTCATCTGAGCTTGTTGGATATTACGGCTCCCATGATACGAGCGCTAAAATACGTTCCCAGATTGCATGGAAAGAGAATGTGCAAAAAGCAGTGTGGACGGAGATTGTTACAGAAAAGATCCGCAAACAGGCTGAACATTTAAATAGCTGGGGGTGTTCAGAAGCACATATGTTGTATGATTATATCAATGAGATTGAGTTTGATGATGCAACGAACAGAGAAGGGCATGCAGCAAAGGTATATTTTAATGCACTGTTTGGAATGGATTTTACAAGAACAGCGGAAAACAGTTTAAATGCAGCATTAAATTATGGATATTCACTGCTGTTATCCACATTCAACCGGTGTATTGTTGCGAATGGTTATCTGACACAGTTGGGACTATTTCATGATAATATGTTTAATCCGTTTAATCTTGCGTCCGATTTAATGGAACCCTATAGACCAATCGTGGATTATAAGGTAAAACGGATGAATCCTGCAAAATTTGAACACGAGGAAAAGATGGAAATGTTGAGAATCTTACAGGAAGAAGTTACGATTAACGGGAGGGCTGAGTATGTAAATAATGCAATTAAAATATATTGCAAAAGTGTATTTGATGCTATTAACGATGAAGATGTATCCCAGATAAGATTTTATCAATATGAATTATAGATATATGAGAATTATAGTGTTTTTTGATCTGCCGGTGTTAACGGAAGCCAATAGAAGAGAATACCGTATGTTTCGCAAATACTTGATCAAGTCCGGCTTTATGATGGTACAGGAATCCGTATATTGTAAACTGGCTCAGAACAGTTCTGTTGCGGACGCGATTGTTGAAAATGTTAAAAAGAATAAACCACATGATGGAATTGTTCAGGCACTCAGAGTTACAGAAAAGCAGTATAACAAGATGGATTTTATTGTCGGAGAAAAAACGGGAGAAGTTCTAACATCAGATGAAAGGCTGGTTATACTATGAAGTTGTTGTATCCGAAATATGGTATCAATATCCAACTTGAGGAAAATCAGGTAAATAATCTTGTTGTTGAAAAGCCGGAGGTGTTTTCTGAATTTCTACAGGAGTTAATATGGCAATTAGAAGGAAATGAAGGAGAACTGATACTTTCAGAAGCAGATAAAATATTGCCCATTGCAAAAAATGTCATTTTGATTTCTAATCCATTAATGGTAGATTGTAATGAGAAAAAGATAATCATGAAGCTTTATAAGGAACTATCGGATAATGCCAGAAATCTGATGTATGAGAAATGCAGTGAGTTGAATTCTCAAATAGTTGGATTCCTGGATGAAATTCTGAATACAGTTCCATACCATTTAGAAGCAGATATAGACATGGATGTTGCAACATTATTAAAGAACTACAATGTGCAGATAGCTACAGCGGGAACACAACCAATAGAAAGACTGATAGATTATCTAAGGGCAAATAGTTTAATATGTGGAATCCGGATTTTTATAGCACTTAATTTAAAACAATTTTTCTCACAGGAAGAATTGCGGCAATTATATGAATTCTGTTTTTATGAAAAAATACACTTAATATGTATGGAAGGTATAAAAAGCGATACGCTGAAGAATGAAAAATGTGTTATAATAGATAAGGATTTATGCATTATAGAACCTTAGGATATTAACCGTATTTCGCAAAGTACGTTGGCTCGGTGAGAACCTCATATATTAATTTGAGGTTTGAGAGCCTTGTTAATTCAGAAGGAAGCAAAACCCGAAGCAGCCGCATTAGCAACCTGACAATGTTTGAGAGCCTTGTTAATTCAGAAGGAAGCAAAACAGTTGTTTGTACTCATTAACGATAACCTTTGTTTGAGAGCCTTGTTAATTCAGAAGGAAGCAAAACGAGGAGGACGAAGAATGCTGATTGTGAATAGTTTGAGAGCCTTGTTAATTCAGAAGGAAGCAAAACTACGCGCAGTTTGTAAAAGATCATCAGGACGTTTGAGAGCCTTGTTAATTCAGAAGGAAGCAAAACTGTTGATACGTCTAGTCAGTCTTTCATTCTGTTTGAGAGCCTTGTTAATTCAGAAGGAAGCAAAACCCACTCCGATCAATGACTACAGTGTTACAGGTTTGAGAGCCTTGTTAATTCAGAAGGAAGCAAAACTCAAGGCGCGTAATCTGATCGGAACCGCAAGTTTGAGAGCCTTGTTAATTCAGAAGGAAGCAAAACAAAACAACCAGACCTATCGGCTCGGATGGAGTTTGAGAGCCTTGTTAATTCAGAAGGAAGCAAAACCGACCACGATGGATTCTTGCATGGTCCGATGTTTGAGAGCCTTGTTAATTCAGAAGGAAGCAAAACATAATCAACCATTGCTTTATTGATTATAGGGTTTGAGAGCCTTGTTAATTCAGAAGGAAGCAAAACTACTGTAGACCGCATATGCGCAGCCAAGTGGTTTGAGAGCCTTGTTAATTCAGAAGGAAGCAAAACTTGTCTGTGTTATGCACATATCCATGCAGACGAATCAAAAGAATGTAAAAATGGAATAAAATACGAAGAAGAATAAGCACTTTACAGATGTAGGGTGCTTATTTCATGCAAAAAAGTATTAAAGGCAGTCAATGGGTTGTCTTTTTATGTGTCAAAAATACTGATGAAGTGAATGCGACCTGATACATGAGTATAAAAGGTATCTTGTCTGTGGATGACATCACGACGAAAACGGTGACAAAGGAAAGAATCTCGAAGAAAACTTTCCTATGTCTCAAAACATTCAAAGAATTTTAGGTTGTGCCTGCCACCAATTAAAGGTATAATAAAAACGAATTGTATTTGAAGAGAGGATGGCAAAGAACAGAAATGTTGGAACCGGAATTATTTGATCATACATTACTGAAAGCGGATGCGACAAAGGAACAGATCACTAAGGTCTGTGAGGAAGCGATTGCGTATGGCTTTGCTTCGGTTTGTGTGAATGGATATTATACAGCATATGTGGCACAGAAATTACGGGGAACAGGTGTGAAGACCTGCACCGTGATCGGATTTCCTTTGGGACAGATGAGCACGAAGAGTAAATGTGCAGAGGCTGATAACGCAATCGCGGATGGTGCCCGGGAGATTGATATGGTGATCAATGTCGGCGCACTGAAAGATCATGACGAAGCGGCAGTACTTCAGGATATTGGACAGGTTCGCCGCGTATGTGGGGAACGTGCCCTGTTAAAGGTAATCATTGAGACCTGTCTTCTGACGGATGAAGAAAAAGAGTACGCATGCCGGATCGCAAAAGAGGCAGGAGCCGACTTCGTGAAGACTTCCACGGGATTTTCCACCGGAGGAGCAACCGCTGAGGATGTGGCGCTGATGCGGCGCGCAGTCGGAGACAGCATGGGTGTAAAGGCATCCGGCGGTATCAGAGATACTAAGACAGCGGAAAAAATGGTGGCAGCAGGTGCAAACAGGCTGGGAACCAGTGCAACGATAGCAATTTTAAAGGGAGAAAACAAGTGATCAATCCAGCAAAAATACTGCAGATGAAATCGGCATGGGAGACTTTTAGTGCGAATCATCCCAAGTTTTTGCCTTTTTTGCGTGCAGTCGGACAAAACGGTGCAAAAGAAGGCTGTATCTATGAGATCACAGTAACAACACCGGAAGGACAGACATTAACCACAAATCTGAAATTAAAAGAAGAAGATATCGAGCTGATCCGGAATTTAAAGGACATGATTTAAGGCGGTACAGAATAGAAGCATAAGAGAGACAGCAAAGTGAGGCAGAACAATGGGACAGATGCAGGTATATGAAGGACGACCGCAGAGCGCAGAGGGAAGATTGGATAAGGAAATGCGAGTCTATGATTTTCTGGACAGGCTGGGAATCTCCTATCTGAGAGTGGATCATGAGGCTGCCTATACCATGGAAGCATGTGAAGAGATCGAGCAGAGTCTGAACATTTCCATATGCAAAAATCTCTTTTTGTGCAACCGACAGCAGACAGCATTTTATATGCTGATGATGCCGGGGAGAAAGAAGTTTAAGACAAAGGACCTTTCGGAACAGATTCAGAGCGCAAGGCTTTCCTTTGCGGATGAGAAGCATATGGAAGATCTGTTAGATGTGACGCCGGGCAGTGTGAGCGTCATGGGGCTGATCAACGATCCGGAGAACCGGGTGCAGTTACTGATTGACCGGGATATCTGCACGGAGCCGTACTTCGGCTGCCATCCATGCATCAACACATCCAGCCTGAGAGTTTCCATGGAAGACCTGATCGGGAAGATTTTACCGGCAATGGGGCATGAGCCGGTCTATGTGACATTACCGGTCTATGAAGAGGAATGAGTGTCTGACATTCATATAGAGCAACAGGAGAGAAAGAGAACAGAAGTACAAAAACAGGGAGGAAAAAAGAAATGAATGTAGTAGGAACTATCTGGACGCTTTTGCCGCCGATTCTGGCAATCGCGTTGGCACTGTGGACGAAGGAAGTATATATGTCCCTGCTCGCAGGAATCTGCGTGGGCGCATTATTGTATTCCCAGTTCAATGTGGGGGATGCAATCAGCGTTACTGTAGAGGTAATGAGCAATAAGGTTGGCGGTAACATCTGTATCGTAATATTCCTGGTACTATTGGGAATGCTGGTTGCACTGATGTCCAAGTCGGGTGCTTCCAAAGCATACGGAGACTGGGCAACCAGGAATATCAAGACCAAGCGGGGCAGTTTGTTTGCAACGGCAGGCCTTGGTGTACTGATCTTTGTGGATGACTATTTTAACTGCCTGACAGTCGGAACGATCATGAAACCGATTACGGACAAACAGAAGATTTCCAGAGCAAAGCTTGCATATATCATTGATGCAACGGCAGCTCCGGTCTGCATTATTGCACCGGTATCAAGCTGGGCGGCAGCAGTCAGTTCTTCTCTTCCGGAAGACAGCGGCCTGGACGGATTTATGCTCTTTATCAAAGCGATTCCGTACAACTATTATGCATTGCTGACGTTATTAATGGTCGTTCTGCTGATCGTGTGGAATTTTGATTTTGGCAAGATGAAGAAATATGAAGAAACATACGGAACCACCGTAACAAGCAAGGAAGAAACTTCTCTGGAGATTCAGGGAAACGGCAAGGTCAAAGACCTCATCATTCCGATTGCAGTACTGATCATATTCTGTATCTCAGCAATGTTGTATACGGGTGGTATTCTGGATGGTGCCAATATCAGAGACGCATTTGCAAATTGTGATGCGGCATTCTCCCTTGTAATTGGTTCCTTCTTCACCATTGTCCTGACCGCATTCTTATACCTGCCGAGAAAGGTCATTACCTTCAGACAGTTTGCGGATTCCCTGACAGAGGGCTTTAAGGCAATGGTACCTGCAATTCTGATCTTAACCTTTGCATGGACACTGAGTGGTATCTGCAGCGGTGACTACCTTGGAATCAATGTATATGTAAAACAGGTGGTAAGCGGAAGTGCAATCCCGATGGCAGTTATTCCGGCGATCTTCTTCCTGGTAGCACTCGGACTGGCATTCTCAACAGGTACTTCCTGGGGAACCTTTGCAATCCTGCTGCCGATCATTGCATCCATCTTTGATAATCAGGCAACCACGCTGTTCCTGATTTCCATGTCATCCGTTATGGCAGGTGCTGTCTGCGGAGATCATATCTCACCGATCTCCGATACGACGATTCTGTCTTCAACCGGTGCGGGATGTGATCATATTGAACATGTCAATACCCAGATTCCGTATGCATTACTGGTAGCCGGTATCTGTGCGGTATGCTATATTATTGCAGGTGTACTGGATAATGGATTTATTGGTCTTGCAGTCGGCATTGTGCTGTTAACCGCAATTTTATATGTATTGAAGAAAAAATCTGCAAAAGCATAATAATACGTACAGGAAAGCTTGCAGGATATTGTAAATAAGAGTAAATTAAAAGTAGCTTGAAAAAGTAAATGAAAATGAAAAATATAAAGTCTGGTATGTTTCATATCAGGCTTTATATTATCATAACGGAGTAAATACTATGGTACCGATTTTGGCAAAACAGGCTGTTGTGATCAAATGTCAGGCACAGAGCGGGATTTTGGTCAGCAATTATGAATGTGCCTATGCGATGGGGCTTCTTGCAAAAATTGCAGGAGTGGAACCTCCGACTGATGATATACCGGTTGCACAGGGATTGGAGCAGATGCTTTCCAAAACGGCAGAATATCAGGCGGTGGATGAGAGAGAAAGCCATCTGCTTGAAATGCTGCAGGCGTATAAGCCGGATGCTACGATGGATGAACAGGTGGTTCAATTGCTTCACATGGGGTATAAGGAAGAACGATTATGGGAACGTTAGGATTGCCGGAGGCATTTCTTGCGCGGATGCAGGCAATGCTGGGAAATGAATATGAGGCATTTTTACACAGCTATGAGGAAGAACGCAGTTATGGTTTGCGCCGAAATCCGCTGAAGTCGGATAGCGCAGAGTTTGAAGCAAAGATGCCGTTTTTGTTAAAAAAGATTCCGTGGGCCCAAAACGGATATTTTTGCAATCGGGATGCGCAGCCGGGAAAACATGTGCTTCATGAGGCAGGAGCATATTATATTCAGGAACCGAGTGCGATGGCTGTTGCGGACCTTTTAAAGGCAAAACCGGGAGAATGTATCTGTGATCTGTGTGCAGCACCGGGTGGTAAGTCGACCCAGCTTGCGGGATGGATGCAGGGGAAAGGATTATTGGTATCCAACGAGATTATTCCGTCAAGAGCAAGGATTCTTTCTCAGAACATGGAACGGCTGGGGGTTCGCAATTGTGTGGTACTGAATGAGGATACGGAACGGATGGCGGAGCAGTTTCCGCAGTTTTTTCACGGGATCATTGTGGATGCACCGTGCTCCGGGGAGGGAATGTTTCGTAAGAACAGTCAGGCCTGTGAGGAATGGAGTGAGGAACAGGTTGCGGTATGTGCGGACAGGCAGTTGATGATCCTGGAAAATGCCGATCGGATGCTTCTGCCCGGCGGCAGGATGATCTATTCCACATGCACCTTTGCACCGCAGGAAAATGAGGGTGTGCTGGTACGCTTCCTGCGTAAGCATTCGGAATACAGACTGATAGAACTTCCTGCCTGTGAAGGCATGGAACACGGAAGAGCGGACTGGGTTTCTGCATTTGGGGGAGTACCGGATTTTGCAGAAGCAGAAAGTGGGCGCATGCATCTGGAATACAGCTTACGGCTGTGGCCGCACAGATTATCCGGAGAGGGACATTTTATTGCGGGACTTTATAAAGAAGGGGACAGTTCCGGGCGTGTGGATGATTATGTGCATGCCGGACTGGTACGTTCCAAAAAGACTGGTAAAAATCAGGATCAGGAGATGATAAAAGGCTGGGAAAACTTTGCAGATGAGGTACTTGCAGAAGGAAGAGATACACTGCAGGGCACATATGTGATTTTTGGCGATTATCTGTATCTGGTACCGGAACAGATGCGTACACTGAACGGACTGAAGGTGGAACGCGCGGGACTGGCACTTGGACAATGGAAGAAGAATCGTTTTGAACCGGATCATGCACTGGCGATGGCATTACGGCCGGAGGATACAAAGTATAGTTGTGCCCTTACCAAGGAGGAAACAGAGCGTTATTTACATGGAGAAGCGATTCCCTGCATGGATAAGAACGGCTGGGTACTTATGAGCTATGAAGGCTATAGTCTTGGCTGGGGCAAGGCGTCCGGGAACATGGCAAAAAATCATTATCCCAAAGGACTGCGGATTCAGGGATAAACAAAGCTTGGAGAAAAAGATGGAAAAAATACGTCTGAATAAATATCTTGCAGAAAGTGGCGTCTGTTCCAGAAGAGAAGCGGACAGAATGATTGAGGAAGGCAGGGTAACAATCAACGGGAAAGTAGCACAGCTTGGATGCAGTGTGACCGGAAATGTCCGGATTACAGTGGATGGCAAGCCGGTCAACGGAAAAAAAGAGAAAGTAGTATTGGCCTATTACAAGCCGACCGGAGTGACCTGTACGGAGAAGGATCCTTTTGCGGATAAAACAATTCTGCAGAGTCTGCATTATCCGGAAAGGGTAACCTATGCAGGCCGTCTGGATAAGGATTCAGAGGGGCTGATGATTATGACCAATGACGGAGATCTGATCCACGCCATGATGCGCGGGGCAAACCGTCATGAGAAAGAATATGTTGTAAAAGTGCATAAAGAGGTCACGGATGAATTTTTACAGAGTATGTCAGAAGGCGTATATTTATCGGAATTAAAGGAACGGACTAGGGCATGCAGGACAGAAAAGGTCGGGAAATATACATTCCGGATTATTCTGACACAGGGGTTAAACAGGCAGATCCGCCGGATGTGTAAAAAATTCGGCTATCAGGTTGTAAGCTTAAAAAGGGTCCGGATTATGAACATAGAACTGGGAGATCTTAAGTATAATCAGTATCGTGAAGTTGCCGGTGAGGAGCTTCGCACACTTTATGAAGGGGCAGGTCTTATACATGGAAGCAAAGGACAGATATGAGGAACTGGTCAGACTGGTAAATGAATATAACAGGCAGTATCATGAGGAAAATGCATCGGATATATCGGATTATGAATTCGATATGCTCAACAGAGAACTGCGGACATTGGAGAGCGAGCATCCGGAATGGAAGGATGCAGATTCTCCAACCGGAAAAGTGGGCGGAAAAGTAAAACGGGAAGCAGGAGTTACAGTGGAACACCATGTTCCGATGCTCAGCATTCAGGATGTATTTACCAGGGAGGAAGTATGTGCATGGGTGCAGGAGGTCAGAGAAAAGCATCCGGATGCGCTTTTTTCCGTGGAACACAAAATTGACGGATTGTCCATGACACTGCGCTATCAGGATGGGGATCTGGTGCTTGCTGAGACTCGTGGAAACGGTATGGTGGGCGAGGATGTAACACTCAATGCGAAAGTGATCCCGGATGTGAAGAAACACATTGATGTACCGGGATATCTGGAACTTCGTGGAGAGGTCTATATGTCCCATGAGGATTTTGAACGTTACAACGATGGACAGGAGATGGCAGGTAAGCCACAGGCAGCCAATCCGCGAAATCTGGCAGCAGGGACCCTGCGCCAATTGGATCCGGAGATTACGAAGAAACGTGGATTACGAATGTTTATATTCAATGTACAGGACGGAAGTGCGGAATATGAGACCGAGCATACAAAAGGACTGGATCTTCTGGCAAAACAGGGGATTGCAGTTGTACCCCATACCCTGTGCAGAACGCAGGACGAGATACTTGCTGCCATTGACCGGATCGGAGAATCAAGAGGAGAATATGCTTACGACATTGACGGTGCGGTTGTTAAGATCGAGCAGATTGCATACCGCAGGGATTTTCCGGCGGGAAGCAAGTATTCGGCAGGTCATATTGCGTATAAATATCCGCCGGAAGAAAAAGAGGCAGTGATCAGTGAGATCGAACTGGCAGTCGGGAGAACCGGTAAGATTGCGCCGACAGCGGTATTTAAGGAACCGGTGAGATTATGTGGTACCTGGGTATCAAGAGCAACGCTTCACAATCAGGACTATATTTCCAATCTTGGAATCGGGATCGGAGCAACTGTAACGGTATATAAATCAGGCGAGATCATCCCGAAGATCAGAGCCGTGACAAAGGCCGGGCAGGAAGTGTTCCGGATTCCGGATACATGTCCGATGTGCGGACAGCCTGTTGTGCGGGAAGAAGATACGGCGGATATCAAATGTGTGAATCCGCATTGCCCGGCGCAGAGAATACGGACAATTGAGTATTTTGCCGGGAGAGATGCCATGGATATTAAAGTGTTGGGAGCATCCTATGTGGAGACACTGGTGGAAAATGGCTATCTGAAAGACTATTCAGACCTGTATGAATTAAAAAATTACCGGGAAGAACTGATAGAAAAGGGACTTGTCGGAAAAGAGAAGAATACGGACCGCATCTTAAAAGCCATTGAAGAATCCAAAAAAAATTCCGCAGACAAATTACTGACCGGTCTTGGAATCAGCAATGTTGGAAAGACTACCGCCAGGATGATCATGCGGCATTTTGACAGTATCATATCTCTGGCACAGGCGGATTATGATACGCTTACTGAGATCCAGGATATCGGACCAACAACGGCACGCTGTATTGTTGACTTTTTTGCGGATGCAGAGAACGGACGTATTTTCCGGAAACTGATGGATGCGGGTGTGAACATGGTGTCACAAAAAACAGAGGATGAGAGTGATATCCTTGCCGGAAAGACCTTTGTGATCACAGGAACACTGCCGACACTGGAACGGAAAGCAGCGCAGGAGCTGATCGAGAAAAATGGCGGAAAGGTGACAGGATCTGTTTCTAAAAAGACAGATTATCTGCTTGCGGGAGAGGCGGCAGGAAGCAAGCTTACCAAAGCAGGAGAGATGGGAATTCTGGTAATCAGTGAGGCAGAATTCTTCCACATGATTGGTGCGGATAAAGTGGAAATTTGAATAAACTTGACGAGTATGTTATGATAGTGGAACATAGAAACAGGAAAGACAGGATTTGGTTATGCCAATAAGAACACAGAGTAAATTACCGGCAAAAGAAATTTTGGAAAATGAAAATATATTTGTAATGGATGAAAACAGAGCATCGCATCAGGATATCCGGCCGCTGCAGGTAGGAATCCTGAACTTAATGCCATTAAAAGAGGACACGGAACTGCAGCTTTTACGTGCCTTTTCCAACACACCGCTTCAGGTGGATGTGATATTTGTGAATGTCAAGAGTCATATTGCACAGAACACCTCTCAGAGTCATCTGAATAAATTTTATGTGACATTTGATAAGATTAAAGATCAGAAATTTGATGGCTTTATTATTACCGGGGCACCGGTGGAGCAGATGGAGTATGAAGAGGTGGATTATTGGGACGAACTGTGTGAGATCATGGACTGGACCAAAACAAATGTGACCAGTACATTTCATATATGCTGGGGTGCACAGGCCGGTCTGTATTATCACTATGGTATTCAGAAGAGGTTACTGGATCAAAAGCTGTTCGGAATCTATCCGCATCGGGTATTGAACCGCAAAGTGCCTTTGGTACGCGGCTTTGATGATATCTTCATGGCACCACATTCCAGACATACAGAAGTTTCCGTGGCGGACGTGAAAAATTGTGGAGACCTGACGGTACTTGCAGAATCCGAAGAGGCAGGAGTATATCTGGTGATGGCAAAGGAGGGACGCCAGATCTTTGTTATGGGACATCCGGAGTATGATCGTGTGACACTGGATAAGGAGTATCACAGAGATCTGGAAAAGGGACTGCCGATTACGGTTCCGAAGAACTACTACCCGGATGACGATCCGGGCAAACGTCCGAATCTGCAGTGGCGGGCACACTGTAACACGCTCTACAGTAATTGGCTCAATTATTACGTCTATCAGAGTACCCCGTATGAGCTTGGGGAAATTCAATAGAACAGTCTGTGAATACAGTGCTTAGCAATGACAGCCGGATGCCTGACAGCAGAAAAGAAGAAAGCAGAAAGAAAGAAAATTAAAAAAATGCAAATTAGGTATTGCTTTTTTTGAAAAAGTATAATAATATAAGCAAGTGCCTTGCATGAGGCAAAGCTGTGGCTCGTTGGTCAAGCGGTTAAGACGCCGCCCTCTCACGGCGGAATCAGGGGTTCGATTCCCCTACGAGCTGCTTATTCTTTATAGAATAGCCCAACCCGGAAAGTGTTGAAAAGTTGTTTTTCAATGCTTTTTTGTTTTATTTGGCAAAATCCCTTGTTTTTTCGGAAAAGGGGTGCTATAATACCTAATGATATAACGTATGATTGAAGAGTGGACTTGCGAGTCCACTCTTTTCAGTGTATGGGAAAAGGAGAAGTACATGGCAAAAAGCAGAGATTATGAAGCACGCACAGAAGAGCTGCTCATACCGATTGCGGAAGCAAACGGCTGCAGTATCTATGATGTGGAGTATGTCAGGGAAGGAAGCGACTGGTATCTGCGCTGTTATCTGGATAAACCGGAGGGCGTAAATATTGTTGATTGCGAAAATGTGAGCAGAGCATTATCGGCAAAACTTGATGAAACAGATTTTATTGACAGCGCTTACATTTTGGAGGTCAGTTCGCCGGGACTTGGCAGAACGCTCAAAAAAGATAAGCATCTGCAGAAAAGCATTGGGGAGGATGTGGAGATCAGAACTTACCGCCCGATTGAAAAGCAGAAAGAATTTGAGGGTGTACTGAAATCCTTTGATACAGATCATATTGTCATTGAAACGGAAGGAAAAGAACTCACGTTTGACCGTGCGGATATTGCATTGATCAGACTGGCATTAGACTTTTAGGAGGAGAAGGGAAAAATGAACAAAGAATTATTGGAAGCACTGGATATTCTGGAGAAAGAGAAAGATATCAGCAAGGAAACACTGTTTGAGGCAATTGAGAATTCTTTACTGACAGCATGCAAGAACCATTTCGGAAAAGCAGATAACGTAAAGGTGGAGATCGATCGCGATACCTGTGATTTTCTGGTATATGCAGAGAAGGAAGTTGTGGAGACCGAAGACGATGTGTTGGATCCGGTGCTTCAGATCAGCCTGGAGGATGCACAGAAGATATCCAAGAAAGCGGCTGTCGGAGATACCATTCATGTGGAGATTAAGTCCAAGGAGTTCGGGCGTATTGCAACCCAGAATGCAAAGAATGTGATCTTACAGAAGATACGTGAAGAAGAGAGAAGCGTAATCTACAATCAGTATTTTGAAAAAGAAAAAGATATTGTAACCGGTATCGTACAGCGCTATCTGGGCAAGAACATCAGCATTAACCTCGGTAAGGCCGATGCGATCTTAAATGAGAGCGAGCAGGTAAAGACCGAGCATTTCAAACCGACCGAGAGAATCAAGGTATATATCCTGGAAGTAAAGAATACCTCCAAGGGACCGAGAATCTTAGTAAGCCGTACCCATCCGGAACTGGTGAAGAGACTGTTTGAAGCCGAAGTTGCAGAGATCCAGGACGGTACTGTAGAGATCAAGAGTATCGCCAGAGAAGCCGGCAGCCGTACCAAAATGGCAGTCTGGAGCAATAACCCGAATGTGGATGCAGTCGGTGCCTGTGTCGGTGTAAACGGCTCCCGTGTCAACTCCATTGTGGATGAACTTCGCGGTGAGAAGATTGATATCATCAACTGGGACGAAAATCCGGGAAATCTGATCCAGAATGCACTTTCCCCGGCGAAAATCGTTGCAGTATTTGCAGATCCGGATGAGAAGACAGCCAAGGTGGTAGTTCCCGATTATCAGTTATCGCTTGCAATCGGTAAAGAGGGTCAGAATGCAAGACTTGCAGCAAGACTGACAGGATATAAGATTGACATTAAGAGTGAGACACAGGCCAAGGATGCACCGGGATTCCGTTATGAGGACTATATGGATGCGTATGAGGAAGACGATGAAGACGATGGTGAATATGTAGAGGAGTCTGAAACAGGTGACAATGAATAAAAAGGTTCCGATGAGACAGTGTGTGGGCTGCGGTGAGATGAAGAGCAAAAAGGAAATGATGCGCGTTTTAAAAACACCGGAGGATCAGATCATACTGGATGTCACAGGTAAGAAGAACGGCAGAGGCGCATATCTTTGCAAGAGCGACGAATGTCTGAAAAAGGCCAGAAAGAACAAAGGGCTGGAGCGTTCCTTCAAGATGAGCATTCCGGCTGAAGTATACGATAATCTGGAAAAGGAGTATATGGATCAGAATGCATAACAGGATATTATCCATGCTGGGAATTGCAGCCAGAGGCAGAAATGTGGTGAGCGGTGAGTTCATGACGGAGAAGGCAGTTAAGAGCGCTCACGCATGTTTGGTTATTGTTGCAACAGATGCTTCTGACAATACGAAGAAGATGTTTCATGACATGTGCAGCTTTTACGAGGTGCCGATCTGTGAATATGGCAGTAAGGAAGAACTTGCACATGCGATTGGCAAGGAAATGAGGGCGTCGCTGGCGATTACGGATGAAGGAATTGCCAAATCCATCATTCAGAAGCTGGAGACGGGTATGTAACGCATACCGGAAACAAATACGGAGGTAGATAGAATGGCAAAACAAAAAGTTTACGAACTGGCGAAGGAACTTGGTGTTTCAAGCAAGGACCTGTTAACGCTTTGTGAACAGAACCATATAGATGTAAAAAACCACATGAGTACATTGGAAGAGTCGCAGGCAGCAATGCTTTCCGGTGCAGTCAGAAAGTCGGCAAAACCGGCAGAAGAGAACAAAACGGAAGCGCCGAAGACGGAAAATATCAAAACCGAGACGCAAAAGGCAGAAGCACCGAAAACGGATGCAGCTAAGGCAGAATCAGCTGAAGCACCCAAAAAGAAAAAGAATATTATTTTTGTCAGCAATCCGCATAATTCCAAGATGTCCGGCGGTTCCGGACAGGGGAATCGCGGTTATGCCGGCAATGGTGACAGGAGACCGGCAAATGGGGCTGCAAGACCAAACGGAACAGGAAACGGTGTAAGACCGGGAATGCCGAACAGACCGATCAGACCGCTTACCCCACCTTCCCCGACACCTTCTGTTAATATTGTGGCAAATCCCAATAAGGGACAGGAGAACAGACCAAAACCTGCGAGAAAACCGGAAACAGTGCAGACAGAAAACAGAAAGCAGACAGAGAATACAGTAAGCATGACAGCCCAGGAAACAACAAAAGAGGAAATGAAAGCAGCAAATACCAATGTAACTGCTACAACAGAACGCAGTACGGAAAGAAATACGGATCGTAATACAGATCGTAATTATTCGCAAAGACCGCAGAATCATTATGCAGGAAACGGACAGAATAATCGTGGTCAGGGTTATAACCGTGATAATTCCGGCAGAAGTCAGGACGGTGGATTCCGCGGACAGCCGAGACAGGGAGGTCAGGGATATGCAGGAAACGGACAGAGACCGGCTTACAGACAGGATGGCGCGCGTAACACCGATGGAAGCAGCCGCGGAGGCTATAACAGAAATTCACAGGGTCGCCCGGGTGGTTTCGGCGGTCAGGGTGGTCAGAGACCTTTTAGTGGTAACGACCGCTTTGATAAAGGAGATGGAGCAAAGGACGCTCGCTTTGGAAGAAAACCTCAGGGAGGATCTGCAGCCTTCGTACCGGAGACTTCGATCAAGGATCAGGAGAAACATCGCGACGAAGAAAAACGCCGTATCGAGAAAGATAAGAAGAACAAAAAAGATTTAAGATATGAAGAAGATAATGAGATGATGATGAAGGGTAAGAATAAACCCGGCAGATTCATTAAGCCCGAGAAAAAGCAGGAAGAACAGGAAGAACAGATCAAGGTAATCACACTTCCGGAATCCCTGACAATCAAAGAACTGGCTGATAAGATGAAGCTGCAGCCATCCGTTATCGTTAAAAAGCTGTTTTTGCAGGGCAAGATTGTAACAGTCAACCAGGAGATCACCTTTGAGCAGGCAGAAGAAATTGCCATTGATTATGATATTATCTGTGAAAAAGAGGTTAAGGTCGATGTCATTGAAGAATTGCTGAAGGAAGAGGATGAAGATGAAGCCTTAATGACAAAGAGACCGCCCGTTATCTGTGTTATGGGTCATGTTGATCACGGTAAGACTTCCCTGTTGGATGCCATCCGTAAAACCAATGTTACCGATAAAGAAGCAGGTGGAATCACACAGGCGATCGGTGCGTATACCGTAAATATCAATGGAGAAAAGATCACATTCCTGGATACACCGGGACATGAAGCATTTACTGCCATGCGTATGCGTGGTGCCAATGCAACGGATATTGCAGTATTGGTAGTAGCAGCAGACGACGGTGTCATGCCACAGACGGTAGAAGCAATCAACCATGCGAAAGCAGCCGGCATTGAGATCATTGTGGCTGTGAATAAGATCGACAAGCCGAGTGCCAATATTGATCGTGTAAAACAGGAATTAACCGAGTATGAACTGATTCCGGTTGACTGGGGCGGAACAACGGAATTTGTTCCGGTATCTGCCAAGACCGGAGAAGGCATCCAGACTTTATTGGAGACGATCCTGTTAACCGCTGAGATTCTTGAATTAAAGGCCAATCCGAACAGACGTGCAAGAGGACTTGTCATTGAAGCCGAACTGGATAAAGGACGTGGACCGGTTGCAACCGTTCTCGTACAGAAAGGAACCCTGCATGTGGGAGACTTTATCTCTGCAGGTGCGTCCCATGGCAAGGTAAGGGCAATGATCGATGATAAGGGAAGAAGAGTAAAGGAAGCAACACCTTCTACTCCGGTTGAGATCCTTGGATTAAGTGACGTGCCGAATGCGGGAGAAATCTTTATCGCGCATGAAAATGATAAAGAGGCTAAGAATTTTGCAGAGACCTTTGTTGCACAGAACAAAGAGAAATTATTGGAAGAAACAAAGGCCAAGATGTCTCTGGATGATCTGTTCAGCCAGATCCAGGCCGGTAACTTAAAGGAACTGAACATTATTATCAAAGCGGATGTACAGGGTAGCGTGGAGGCTGTAAAACAGAGTCTGTTGAAGCTTTCCAATGAGGAAGTCGTTGTCAAGGTGATCCATGGTGGTGTTGGTGCGATCAATGAGTCCGATGTGATCCTTGCAAGTGCATCTTCAGCAATCATTATCGGATTCAATGTACGCCCGGATGCACAGGCAAAGGCAACTGCAGAACGTGAGGGTGTCGATGTGAGACTTTACAAGGTCATCTATCAGGCGATCGAAGATGTGGAAGCTGCCATGAAGGGAATGCTTGATCCTGTTTACGAGGAAAAAGTCATTGGTCATGCGGAAGTACGTCAGATCTTCAAAGCATCTGCAATCGGTAATATTGCAGGCTCCTATGTTATGGACGGTATCTTCCAGAGAGGCTGTAAGATCCGTATTACCCGTCAGGGTGAGCAGATCTACGAGGGAGCGCTTGCATCCTTAAAACGCTTTAAAGATGATGTAAAGGAAGTAAAAGAAGGATTTGAATGTGGTCTTGTATTTGAGGGATTTGACCAGATGCAGGAACTCGATATGGTAGAGGCTTATATCATGGTAGAGGTACCGAGATAGAAAGAAGATTATGTTGCGCTGTCTGAAAAGGGCAGCGCAATGCATAATGACCGAAATTGCAGAAACGACCGAAATTGTAGAATGGAAAGAGTGGAAATATGAGAAAAAACAGTATCAAGAGTACACGAATCAACGGTGAAGTAAAGCGTGTGCTGGCGGAAATTATCCGCTCTGAGATAAAGGATCCCAGAATTCATCCTTTTACTTCAGTGGTTGAAGTAGAAGTTGCCCCGGATCTGAAGACCTGTAAGGCATGGATCAGTGTACTGGGTGATGACGAAGCGGTAAAGGATACGCTTGCGGGACTTAGGAGCGCAGAAGGCTATATCAAAAATCAGCTTGCGAAAAAAATCAATCTGCGGAATACACCGGAGATTCGGTTTATTATGGATCAGTCCATTGCTTACGGTGTATCCATGTCTAAATTGATTGATGATGTGAACAAGGATCTGCCGGATCGCGAAGAGCCGGTTTCAGAGGATGAAGATGAATCTTTTAAATGAATGTAAAAGTGCAAAAACAATCGGCATTGGCGGACATATCCGTCCGGACGGGGACTGTGTGGGATCCTGCATGGCGTTGTGGATGTATCTGAAAAAACAATGCCCGGATGCGCTTGTGGAAGTGTTTATCGAACAGCCCGCGGATATTTTTAACTGCATAAACGGTGTTGACCGGATCTGCAGCGATTTTCCGGAGCGGGAGCCGTTTGATGTATTTATTGCACTGGATTGTGTGCCGGACAGACTCGGTGGTGCGGAGAAATATTTTAATGCGGCTAAAAAAACACTGAATATTGACCATCATATCAGCAATGCTGCGGGGAGCGGGATGGTGAACTATGTGAAGCCGCAGGCAAGCTCAACGGCGGAGCTGATCTATGAATTGATGGATGAGGCAGAGCTGGATGTCGATATTGCAAAAGCAATTTATATCGGGATCATTCACGACTGTGGGGTATTTCAGTATTCCAATACGTCACCCCATACCCTGCAGATTGCAGCAAAGTTGATCTCTTACGGCTTTGATTTTACGCGCATTATCGACGAGACCTTTTATGAAAAAACTTATGTACAGAGTCAGGTCATGAGTGAGGCACTGTTGAAGAGCAGACTTTTCATGGACGGAAAATGTATTGTCACCAGTGTGGACCGTGTGATGATGGAAGCACACGGGATCGGGCCGAAGGATCTGGATGGGATTGTAAACCAGATGCGCATTGTCAGAGGTGTTGAGTGTGCGATCTTTTTATATCAGGTAAGCAATGAAGAATATAAAGTCAGCATGCGCTCCAATCATGATGTGGATGTGTCGGCAGTGGCAACAAAGTTCGGTGGCGGTGGACATGTGCGTGCTGCGGGCTGTACCATGCAGGGAGAAGTCAGCCAAATTGTTGAAAAACTGGCAGAACAGATCCGGAAACAGCTTGACGCAACGGCATAACGGACATGAACCGGAGCAAAAGCAGAAGAATCATAAATAAAAGTAGATAACTATATGAACGGAATCATCAATGTATATAAAGAAAAAGGATATACCTCTTTTGACGTGGTTGCCAAATTGAGAGGAATCCTCAAGATAAAGAAGATCGGACATACAGGCACACTCGATCCGGATGCGGAGGGTGTGCTTCCGGTATGTGTCGGGAATGCAACCAGACTCTGTGATATGCTGACCGACAAATCGAAGGAATATATTGCAGTGATGCGGCTTGGCACGGTTACGGATACGCAGGACATGACCGGCAGGGTGCTCAGGCAGCAGGAGGTGTCCTGCGGGGAAGCACAGGTCAGGGAAGCAGTTCTGTCCTTTGTTGGGGAATATGACCAGCTTCCACCTATGTATTCTGCGCTAAAAGTAAACGGGCAGAAGCTTTGTGATCTGGCAAGACAGGGAAAGGAAGTGGAGCGGACACCGAGACGTATACACATCCATGAGATTGAAATCCTTCAGATTGACCTTCCCTGTGTTACGATGAGGGTACATTGCTCCAAAGGCACTTATATCCGCACCCTGTGTCAGGATATCGGGGAAAAGCTCGGTTGCGGTGCATGCATGCAGAGCCTTGTGCGTACGCGTGTGGATCGTTTTACGTTAAAAGATGCCGTAAAGCTGTCCGGGATAGAAGCATACCGCGATGAGGGAAGACTCGACGAACTGGTTATTCCTGTGGATGCGGTATTTACACAGTATCCTGCAGTGCGTGCAGTACAGGGGGCACAGAAGCTGCTTGATAACGGAAATCCTCTGTTTGCAGAGCAGACGGATATGGATCCGGAGCTTAAGGAAACGCTGACGGACGGACAGAGGGTGCGGGTCTATAATGGAGACGGAATATTCTGCGGACTCTATCGTTATGCAGAGACAGAAAAACGACTAAAACCGGAGAAGATATTCTATGTTCCGGCAATGAACTAGAGGAAAAGCACGAAGATGAAGATCATAACAGGTTTGACAGAATTTCATATGGACGGACCAAGCAGTGTTGCGATCGGCAAATTTGATGGGATTCATGTGGGGCATGAGGCATTGCTGACACAGGTTCTGGAAGCTAAGAACGAGGGGCTCTCGGCAGTGATCTTCACATTCACGCCAAGCCCGTATGAGTTCTTTACCGGAGAAAAATCACCGGAGCTGATGACGGTTTCCGAGAAGCGGAGCGCATTTGAAAGCGCGGGCGTGGATGTATTGTGGGAATTTCCGATGAACCGCTATACAGCATGTATGGAGCCGCTTGCATTTATCAGGCATATTCTTGTGGAATGTCTGCATGCAAAGCTGATTGTTGCCGGAGATGATCTTTCTTTTGGAGATAAGGGCAGGGGAGACGCATCACTCTTAAAGCGTTACGCCAAAGAATTCGGCTATGAGGTTTCCATCATTGAAAAGGTGTGCCTGCTCGGAAAAGCTGTCAGCTCCACCTATGTCAGAAATGAGATTCGTGCCGGACATATGGAAAATGCAGCAATATTATTGGGAAAGCCCTATAGCTTTGCAGGTACTGTCTGCCATGGCAGACAGCTTGGCAGAAGTATCGGAATGCCCACCGTGAATCTGATCCCGGAAGCGGGGAAACTGTTTCCGCCTTTTGGGGTATACTATTCCAGGGTATGTGTCGGGCAAAAGGAATATCCCGGCATTACCAATATTGGGAGGAAACCAACGGTAAATGATACACCTGCAGTTTTCGTGGAAACATATCTGTATGATTTTTCCGGAGACCTGTATGACCGTGAAATAGAAGTGTTTCTGCTGTCCTATAAACGTGCCGAACAGCGCTTTGAGAGTGTTGAGGCATTAAAAGACCAGCTTGCACGTGACAGGAAGGACGGAGAAATATATTTTTCCAATCAGAGAAAAAGCTTGTAACTTTTGCAACTATCCCTTAATATAAAATGTAAAGTCTATGTAAGCAACAGGTAAAAAATCTGTAAGCTGTGTTGGCATAGAGACATCATGGAGAACATAAGAGGGATAAAATTCAATGAATGCAGCCACTTTGTTAGCTTTGGCAGGGGGACTTGGTCTGTTCCTGTTTGGTATGAACCTGATGAGCGATGGAATCGAAAAAGCCGCAGGTGCTAAATTAAGGTCAATTCTGGAATTCTTTACCAAAAACCGTTTTACGGGCATGATTGTCGGTATCGTTTTTACCGGAATCATTCAGTCATCATCCGCATGCACGGTTATGGTTGTCAGCTTTGTAAACTCCGGTCTGATGAATCTGTATCAGGCCGCCGGAGTTATCTTCGGTGCCAATATCGGTACCACAATTACTTCACAGTTAGTATCCATTAATCTGTCAGAGATCGCACCGGCGGTATTATTCATCGGTGTGCTGCTGATGCTGTTTTGTAAAAATCAGAAAGTAAATAAAATTGCTGTGATCATAGTTGGATTCGGTATTTTGTTCCTGGGGCTGAACAGTATGTCCGAAGCAATGCGCGGACTGCGTGATGACCCGAGGGTTGTAGATATGCTGAGCTCCTTAAAAAGCCCGCTTATGGCTATTTTCGTGGGATTTGCCTTAACGGCAGTGATTCAGAGCTCATCTGTGACAGTCAGTATTGTGCTTTTGATGGCAAATCAGGGATTGTTACAGACATACATTTGTATGTTTATTATTCTTGGCTGTAACATCGGGGCCTGCGCATCCGCACTGTTAGCATCCATGACCGGTAAAAAGGATGCAAAGCGTGCTGCGATGATCCATTTTCTGTTCAATGTATTCGGAACAATCATTATGTATGTGATCCTGAAAATCGCAGGCGGCCAGGTTCAGGATGCAATCATGTCTATTTCAAGCGATAACGGGCGATTTGTGGCAAATGCCCACACGATTTTTAAGGTGGCACAGGTAATCATGCTGTTCCCGTTTTCAAATCTGTTAGTGAAACTGACTTACATTGTGATTCCGGGTAAAGATGAGAAGATCGATTACAGAGAGAATTTCCAGTTAAAATATATTGGGGAAAAGATGATTTTAAATCCCGCAACAGTTGTGGTTGATGTGACAAAAGAAATTGATCGTATGGCATCCCTTGCATATGAAAATCTGAATCGTGCCATGAATGCGCTGATTACACTGGACCAAGAAGATATTGATCAGGTATATCAGGTGGAACAGAATATCAATTTCTTAAATCGGGCAATTACCAATTATCTGGTCAAGATCAATCAGACAACTCTGCCAATTGAAGATCAGAAGCATATTGGCGCGCTGTTCCATGTCGTAAATGATATTGAACGGATCGGAGATCATGCGGAAAATGTGGCAGACGCAGCAAAGCAGCGTATGGAGACCGATATTTCCTTCAGTAAAGAAGCGCAGAAGGAAATGGGCGATATGCTTGACATGGTCAATACCATTGTGCGTTTCTCCGTAGAAATGTTTGTAAAAGGAAATGAGGAGCACATGGAGGACATCCTCAGGCTGGAGGATGCAGTGGATGAAAAGGAGCGTGAGCTTCAGCGGTTCCATGTGGAACGTTTGACAAAGAATGAATGTACACCGGAAGCCGGGATGATCTTTTCGGATATTATCTCCGGGCTGGAAAGAGTAGCGGATCACGCAACCAACATTGCTTTTTCTATTCAGAATGCGGAGAAAGAGATGGGTGCGTAATTGCGGATTTTCATTTCTGCTTGACATAAAGCTTAAAATTGTTATAATAAACACGTAATAAATGAAACAATTTTGTAACAAATGGAGCGGAAATGATTCATAATTATCAAAAATACAGCAATAGCAAGAATAGAAACGGCCACCATAGCAAAAAGAGCATGCAGATTGCAGCACAGATGATGGCGTTGATAACGGCGGCAGCAATCAGTGGAACAGACTGCCTTGCAGTATCAGCGAATCCAATGGAGCAGACTGTTCAGCATGGCATTCTGGTTGCCTCAGAAATGGGAATGATACAAAACCAGGCGGGTGAAATGCCGGAGGAAGATCCGGATGCGGATCCGGATGAATACGTAAGTGGTGCAGGCGTTGAACTGGTAATCGGAAGCGCCGACAGCATGACCAGGGAAGACTTCGAAGATATGATGGAAAACCTGACCATTGTGAATGAGGGTGAAGAGGATTCCAATTGGGGATATCAGAATCTTGGAATTGCAAATGTGTCTGAGAATCTGAATATCAGAAAAGGACCGTCCACCAATGAGGATAAGGTTGGAGAGCTTTCTGCGGACGCGGCATGTGAGGTGCTGGAGATCTCCGATGGATGGGCGCATATTATCTCCGGTGATGTGGAAGGCTATGTCAGTGAAGAATATCTGCTGACCGGAGATGCAGCAAAGGAACGTGCGCTGGAGTGCCAGACACTGACAGCAACTGTCCTTGCACAGAATCTGAAGGTGCGCAAGCAGCCGGATACGGATCACGGAACATGGGGAATGATCAGTAACGGAAAACAGTTGGAAGTCGTAGAAGTATTAGATAATGGATGGGTATCGGTTGTATATGGTGACGGTAAGGATGCAGCTTATGTCAGCGGAGAATATGTGGATGTTGCATACAGCCTTGATACAGCATTGACAATGACGGAAGTAAGATTCGGCAGGGGTGTAACGGATGCAGGTGTGGATCTTGCATCAAGGGCAATCCAGTATGTCGGAAATCCGTATGTATACGGCGGAAACAGTCTGACAAACGGTACGGACTGTTCCGGATTTACCATGCTGTTAATGCAGAAATATGGTATTTCCATGTCACATTCCGCAAGAGCACAGTCAAATATGGGATCGGCAGTAAGCGTTTCTGAGCTTCGTCCGGGGGATCTGGTGTTCTATGGAAACGGAAGCGGAATCAACCATGTGGCAATTTATATCGGTGGCGGGCAGGTATGTCATGCAAGTAATCCAAGACGCGGTATTATTATTTCCAATCTTTATTACCGCAATCCCGTATGTGCACGCAGACTTCTGTAATTTCTGCTTTACAGAATAGAGAAAGCATGGTATAGTTATCTAGTATGATTTTGCCGTACTCAGATACAGGATACTCCAACCTGCTTCTTAGTACCGGCTGAAACAGGCAATATGCCAATATAGAACATGGAGGATTTAGAAATGATTTCCAAAGAAAAGAAACAGGCCATCATGAAAGAGTATGCAATTTCTGAAGGCGACACCGGATCACCGGAAGTACAGGTAGCTGTATTAACAGCAAGAATCAAGGAGCTGACTGAGCACTTACAGACACATCCTAAGGATCATCATTCAAGAAGAGGTCTTCTGAAAATGGTAGGTCAGAGAAGAGGTTTACTTGACTACTTAAAGAAAACCGATATTGAAAGATACCGTACTTTGATTGAAAGACTTGAGATCAGAAAGTAAAAAATGATGAGGACGGGTTGCAGCCCGTCCTCATTTTTCGTTATGTTAAAAATGCAATTTATCTGTATTGCTGTTTATAACGAAAAACAGACAGGAAGATCCCGGGAATTTTCATCGGCTTGGCAGAGGAGGGGTTCGAGACCACTGATATGTCCATGCGTGGAATGGCGTGGCTGTATCAGTAGTTTCGACTTCTTCTGCCGGTGTGGTATTCCGGAAAACAAAGTGAAATGAAAAATCAAGAAGGAGAAAAACGATGTACAAGACTTATTCAATGGAACTTGCCGGTCGCACACTGAGTGTTGATATCGGCAGAGTCGGAAAACAGGCAAACGGCTGTGCGTTTATGCATTATGGTGAAACCACTGTTCTGTGTACTGCAACAGCATCCGAAAAACCGCGTGACGGAATTGATTTCTTCCCGTTAAGCGTGGAGTATGAAGAAAAATTATATGCAGTAGGTAAGATTCCCGGTGGATTTAACAAGAGAGAAGGCAAAGCATCCGAAAATGCTATTTTAACAAGCCGCGTGATCGATCGTCCGATGCGTCCACTGTTCCCGAAGGATTACAGAAATGATGTAACACTGGACTGTATGGTTATGTCCGTAGACCCGGAATGCCGTCCTGAGCTTGTCGGTATGCTTGGTGCTGCGATTGCAACCAGCATTTCCGATATCCCGTTTGACGGTCCCTGTGCAATGACGCAGGTTGGTATGGTTGACGGTGAGTTTATTCTGAACCCGTCTCAGGAAGTCTGGAAAAACGGAGATCTCAGATTAACAGTTGCCTCTACCGCAGAAAAAGTAATCATGATTGAAGCAGGAGCAAATGAGATTCCTGAAGCAAAGATGATTGAGGCAATTTATACTGCAGATTCTGTAAATAAGAAGATCATTGAGTTTATCAATCAGATTGTAGCAGAGGTTGGAAAACCGAAGCACGAATATACAAGCTGTGCGATCCCTGCTGAGATGTTCGAGGAAATGAAGAAGATCGTAACACCGGAAGAGATGGAAAAGGCTGTATTTACGGATGAGAAGCAGGTCCGCGAAGAAAATATCCGCGAGATCACAGCAAAATTGGAAGAGGCATTTGCAGACAAGGAAGACTGGCTCGCAATTCTTGGTGAGGCAATTTACCAGTATGAGAAGAAGACAGTCCGCAAGATGATCTTAAAGGATCAGAAACGTCCGGATGGCCGTGCGATTACACAGATCAGACCGCTTGCAGCAGAAGTTGATCTGATTCCGAGAGTACATGGTTCCGCAATGTTTACACGTGGTCAGACTCAGATCTGCAACGTATGTACATTGGCACCGCTTTCCGAAGTACAGAAAGTGGATGGACTGGACGAGAATACAACCAGCAAGCGATACATGCATCATTATAATTTCCCGTCATATTCTGTAGGTGAAACAAAAGTAAGCCGCGGACCGGGCCGTCGTGAAATCGGACACGGTGCATTGGCAGAGAGAGCACTTCTTCCGGTACTTCCTTCAGAAGAAGAATTCCCATATGCAATCCGTACAGTATCCGAAACCTTTGAGTCCAACGGATCCACATCCATGGCTTCCACATGTGCATCCTGTATGTCCTTGATGGCTGCCGGAGTTCCGATTAAGAAAATGGTTGCAGGTATTTCCTGTGGACTGGTAACAGGTGATACAGATGATGATTTTGTTCTGTTAACAGATATCCAGGGACTGGAAGATTTCTTTGGCGATATGGACTTCAAGGTAACCGGTACGGATACCGGTATCACAGCAATCCAGATGGATATTAAGATCCACGGATTGACAAGACCGATCGTAGAAGGAGCAATTGAAAGATGTCGCCAGGCGCGTGAATTCATCATGGAAACATGCATGAAACCCGCTATAGCAGCTCCGCGTCCGACTGTTGGTAAATATGCACCGAAGATTATTCAGATTAAGATTGATCCGGATAAGATCGGTGATGTGGTTGGACAGAGAGGTAAGACCATCAATGAAATTATTGCAAGAACCGGCGTAAAGATTGATATCACAGATGACGGTGCAGTCAGCGTATGTGGAACAGATCAGGAAATGATGGATCAGGCAATTGAGATGATCAAGATCATTACCACAGATTTTGAAGAGGGTCAGATCTTTAAGGGAAAAGTAGTCAGCATTAAAGAGTTCGGAGCATTTATTGAGTTCGCTCCGGGTAAAGAGGGAATGGTTCATATTTCCAAGATCGCAAAGGAAAGAATTAACCATGTTGAAGATGTACTGACACTGGGTGATGTTGTCACTGTTGTATGCCTTGGTAAGGATAAGATGGGAAGAATCAGTTTCTCCATGAAAGATGTAGCACAGCAGTAATAGTAAATCAATAGTAAAAACAGAAGGATAGGTTTCCGAATTTGACAATGGTCAAATAGGAAAACCTATCCTTTTTTGTTACAAATATTGATTAGGCAGCCGTAAAATTTAAAAAAGAGGCAGCCTGTCAGACAGTTTCATGAAAGGTTCTCTTAATGACATCTGCCTGCTGTTCCGGAGTCAGTTTAATGAAGTTTACTGCATAACCGGATACGCGGATTGTCAACTGCGGATAATTTTCCGGATGCTTCTGCGCATCAAGAAGTGTCTCGCGGTTTAAGACATTTACATTTAAATGATAACCGCCTTCTGCAGCATATCCATCGAGTAGATTTACAAGATTGTTTACCTGAGCCTGATTTGTGTTCATAATAAATCCTCCTTTTATAATAGTAATCATTACTGTTATTATTATAATAACATATTTTTTTTGTTTGTCAAATGGTTTTATGGAATAAACAGAAACAAAAGCATAATTTGGACAAAGTATCATATATTTTGGATATGAGGTGAAGGACAAATGGACAGAGGAAAGGAATTATTGGCATTGTTTCCAAAAGAATACCGGGGAACATACCGGAAGGTTGCAGAGCGGATGAATCATGTCCAGGAGGTCCGGATCAGGGTTGGAAGACCGCTATTGTTTTATAGTCATGGGCGGGAATATTATCTTTCAGAAAATGGTGAGATTCTGTATGGTGTCCATACTGCTTTTTGTCCGGACAGAACGTATATGGACAAGGTATTAAATCATATATGCGGATATTCTGCTTATGCATTTGAGGAGGAAATCCGAAGGGGATTTTTAACTGTGCCGGGCGGACACAGGATCGGACTGGCTGGGGAAACTGTGCTGGAGGGTACGCACATTGTCAGTATGAAGCATCTGAATGCGATGAATATACGAATCTCGCATCAGATAAAAGGAGCAGCGGATGGGGTTGTTTCTTATGTCAGGCAGGACAGGATGCATAATGTCCTGATTCTGTCACCGCCCGGCTGTGGAAAAACAACATTATTGCGGGATCTGATTCGTCAGCTGTCTGAGGGAGAGAATGGGAAAAACGGATATACAGTGGGGGTAGTGGATGAGAGGAGTGAGATAGGCGGAAGTTTTTGCGGAGAAGTGCAGAATGATCTTGGACCGAGGACGGATCTGTTGGATGGCTGTCCCAAAGATCAGGGCATGACAATGCTGCTTCGATCCATGAACCCACAGATTATTGCAGTGGATGAGATTGGCACTTATGAGGATGCACAGGCAGTTGCCCAGGCGGTCAGAAGTGGGTGCTTTATTATCGCAACAGTGCATGCCGACAGCATCGGACAATTAAGAGAACGCCGCGGAATGGATGTATTGATAAAGGATCGTGTATTTGAACGTTATATTATTTTAAACAGCAGGAAAAAACCCGGCAGTATCGGGCAGATTCTCAATGAAAATTATCAGAGGATGGATTGGTATGAAAGTGCTCGGAATGTTGCTCATGATCCTGGGGACGACGGGAATCGGTTACAGCAGAAGAAAACACTTGCAGGAACGGATTAGCTGCATAGCACAGGCTATCTGGCTGTTTCAATATATGGAAAGTGAGATCGGCTATCAGAAAAGTGAATTATCGGTAGTGTTTCAAAGAGCTTCAGAACGGATGGAGGGCATATATCCGCAGATTCTTTTAACGATAGCGGAGAGGCTTATGCTGCGTGGCGGCGATGATTTTGTGCAGATATGGAGGGATGGATGGAATCATGCAGGGGTACAGGGAGTACTTGGAAAAGAAGAACTGGAAATAATCAGATCTTTTGCAACCGGTGGATATCAGGATGTACATATGCAACTGATCCAGATCCGAATGGTAAGGGAGCAGTTAGAAAAACAAAGAGAGCGGCTGGAGGCAGAGTTTTTTCAAAAGGGGAAACTTTATCTTTGCATTGGCGTTCTGTCCGGGATGGTGGTCAGTATTATCTTAATTTGAGGTGTCTATGGAAATCAATATTATATTTAAGATCGCAGCAGTCGGTATATTGGTCACGATCCTGTGCCAATTGTTAAAACACAGTGGAAGAGAGGAACAGGCGTTTTTAGTGAGTCTGGCGGGACTGATCCTGGTACTGATGTGGATTGTTCCATACATATATGATTTGTTTCTGACGATCCAGAAACTGTTTTCCATATAAAAAGAAAGCGGTGAGAGCATGGAGATCATGAAGATAGTATTATTAGCAGTTGCCGGAGTCTTACTGGGAATCCAGTTTAAAGGCGCAAAGCAGGAGTATTCCATGTATATCGGAATGGTTCTGTGTATGCTGATTCTGGGGGCCGGTCTGAAAAAGCTGGAAGAGATTTTGAACCAGATGGAATTTATGCAGCAAATGTATGCGGAACACAGAGAATATTTTGGGATTTTACTGAAAGTGATCGGAATCACTTATCTATGCGAATTTGCGTCCGGAATCTGTAAAGATGCAGGGTATCAGGCAGTTGCGGGACAGATCGAAGTTTTCGGAAAATTGTCCGTACTGTTATCAGGTATGCCAATTATACTGGCAGTACTTCAGACTATTCAGGAATTTTCAATATAAAGGCAGAGAGGAAATGCTATGGATATTGCAGAGGTATCCGGAGCAATGGAAGAATTGCATCTGGATGAGGTGGCACAGAAGCTGAAAACCTTATTTTGTGATGATGCGCCAAGCCTGAGTACGATCATTACAAATGCATTATCAGGGAAAAACGGTGACACAGCAGGGCAGCTGCTTTCTTATGTGGAAACAACGCTGTTTTCATCCCTTGGTGATTTAAAACAGATCTTTACGGCAGTACTGTTACTTGGGCTTTTATCCGCAATATTTTCGGAAATGGGTAAGGTGTTTGAAAACAGACAGATAGCGGATCTTGGATTCTATATTATCTATCTGATGATGGTGATCATACTGCTAAAGGTAACAGAACAGGGACTTGATACGACAACGCAGGTATTACGTGATATTTCTGATTTTTCAGAAATATTGATTCCAACCTATTGTCTTTCTGTGGGACTTGCGGGAGGGGCTGCGACGGCAGTTGTTTTTTATGAGATTGCACTTGTCATGATGTTTATGGTGGAGAAAATATTAAGTGTATTTATGATACCGATGATATATTCCTATGTTTTCCTGGCAGCGATGAATGGGATCGGGACGGACGGGAGACTGGATGGAATTCTGAATCTGATGAAAAAAGGGATCTGTATGCTGTTAAAGGCAATTGTAATGGTTATTTCCTGTTTTGGAATCTTACAGGCCATGATCACACCTGTGATAGACAGTGTCAGATCTGCCTCTGTCCAGAAACTGGTCTCTGTGATCCCGGGAATCGGCAATTACATTAACACAGCGACTGAAGTGGTATATGGATCTGCTGTGGTAATCAAAAATGCGGTCGGAGTGGCCGGGATTATTTTACTGATCGCATTGTGTATTCCGCCACTGGTCAAACTGGCAATTCTGACGTTTGCGTTAAAATTTTCCGGGGCAATTGCCGGAATTGTTGCGGATAAGAGAATGAACCGTTGTGTAGAACAGGTTTCAGAAGGCAGTGGGATGCTGTTTCGTACTGCAGGTGCCGGCATGGCATTATTTGTAATTACGGTTGCGGTTATAGCAGTCACAACGAACAGGGGATTTTAAGGAGCAGAATATGTTAGAAGTGATCAAAAGAACGGGAGCCTTTTTGATTATTGCAGAGACGATGTATCAATTTGTACAGGAGGATCGTTATGCCAGATATGTCCGTCTGTTGATACGGCTGATGACACTTGCAATTCTGATTCTTCCGATCTGTGATCTGTTTCGTGAGGGCAGCAGCTCTCAGTTTTATGAGAGACTGCATGATATGGAAGATGAGTTTGCCGTATATACAGGAGAACAGAGGAACGGGCAGGGGGTTACGCAGGCTCTGGCGGACGTTGATACGGAACAGGAGGTCAGAGAACAGGCAACCGCACAGATCAGAAAAAAATGCGCAGTATGTGCGGAGCAAAACGGATATTACATTGCGGACATGCAGATCCGGGAGAACGGCGTGCTCTTTTATCTGGAAAAAGCAGGAAAAGAGGAAGCCGGCATTTACATTGAGCCGGTGATCGTGCAAAACACACCGGAACAGGAGAAAGCCCGGCAATATCCGGACAGTAACGCAGAAAATGAAACGGCACGTTTTATGGAAAAGCAGTTTGCACAATGTCTTGGAGTGTCGCAGGAGTTGATCGAGGTGAGGATGGATGAAAGAATGGAAGGATAAGTTCGGCAGAATATTGAAAAATCAGAAATTCGGGAAGGACAGCTTTCTGATCATGATACTTGGAGGTATATTGCTGTTAATCATTGCGTGGCCGACAAGCTCCGGAAAAAGGCAGCAAAATACGGTTGGGCGTACCGGGGATGGAGAAACAACGGTTATAAAGGATCAGACAGCACAAAGCAGTGCAATGTCCGGAGAAAATCATACTGCATATGCGGCAGAGATGGAAAAACGTCTGACGCAGCTGTTAGAATCCGTACAAGGAGTAGGAAAAGTACAGGTTATGATCACATATGCATCCGGCTATGAACTGGTTCCGCTTCAGGAAACCACCAGAAACAGTGACAGAACGGAGGAGACGGATGCAAATGGCGGAACACGGACGATTCTGGCGGAGAGCCTGTCGCAGGAGACGGTTTATACTGTGGATGAACAGGGAAATCAGGTTCCGTATGTCCTTAGAATGAAGGAGCCGGAGATTATCGGTGTGGCAGTATGCGCACAGGGAGGAGGGGAGGCATCGATCCGGCAGAACATAACGGAAGTAATACAGTCATTATTCGGAATCGAAGCGAATAGAATAATTGTAACCAGAATGAAATCTTAACAGAAAAGAGGGAAACACTTGAAAAAGATACTGAGACGCAATCAGGTTATGATCACGGCGCTGGCGCTCATGATCGTGATCGCAGGTTATCTGCATTTTACCGGCAGCCAGGTAGATAAAGAAGATCTGATCACAAATGGTACAGATCCTGTGGAAGCTTCTTCCGTCAGTGTGGATGGGTTTGTGGAATATGATGCAGGTACGGGAGAAGTATCTGCGGCGGATCTTTTGGATATTTCCGATGAAGATATTGCAGCAGGCACCGGTACAACGGATATTGAGAGTCTGGACACCGACTATGTGCAGGGAGATGCTGCGTATACGGAAGAACTGGAACAGGTAGCTGCAAATGATTTGGAGGAAGCTTCAACAGGTGCTCTGGATGAAGCTGCGGCAGAAGGACTGGATGAGGCGGCAGCAGAGGATTACACGGTATCCGAGATCCCGGGTGAAGCTGTTTATACCTCCAGTACGGCTGTAACATCACTCTCGGCAGCCAGACTCCAGAAGGAACAGACAAGAGCTAAAAATAAAGAGACCTTATTGGAGATTATCAATAATGTGAATATCGGTGATGTTCAGAAACAGGAAGCGATCGACTGTATGATACAGGCAACGGAGATCGCGGAAAAAGAATCTGCAGCCGAGATCCTGTTAGAGGCAAAGGGCTATACGGACGCGGTCGTCAGTATCACGGACGATAAAGTGGATGTACTGGTATACGGGACGACACTTACGGATGCCCAGTGTGCCCAGATCGAGGATATTGTGAAGCGTAAAACGGGAATGGAGGCTTCCAACATTATTATTACACCTGTTGCGCCCGCACAATAGCATTTTGGGAGAGCCTATGTTATAATAGAGCAAAATCCGAACGAACAACGGGAAGAGGGCAGAACGATGAAAAGAGTTATTTTGATTGTACTTGACAGCTTTGGAATAGGAGAGATGGAGGATGCGGCACAATTCGGTGATGTGGGAACCAACACACTGAGGTCCGTATCATCCAGCTCCTTTTTTCACGCACCGAACCTGAAAAGACTGGGACTGGCTAATCTGGACGGCGTGGATTTTCTGGAAAAAGAGGCGCATCCGATCGGAAGGATCGCACGCATGACGGAGAAATCCAAGGGGAAGGATACAACGATCGGCCATTGGGAGATCGCAGGGATCTGGTCCATGGAACCGCTGCCCACTTATCCGAACGGTTTTCCCAAAGAGATCCTGGACGAATTCAGCGCACAGACGGGCAGGGGCGTGCTGTGCAACAAACCATATTCCGGCACGGAAGTGATCAAGGCATACGGGGATGAGCATGTGAGGACCGGGGATCTGATCGTATACACTTCCGCGGACAGCGTATTTCAGATTGCGGCACATGAGGATGTCGTACCTGTTGAGCAGTTATATGAATATTGCAGGATCGCACGAAGGATCCTGACCGGCAGACATGGCGTAGGCAGAGTCATCGCAAGACCTTTTACCGGTACAAGCGGACACTATGAGAGAATACCACGCAGGCATGATTTTTCACTGGAACCGCCTCAGATCACGATGCTTGACCAGTTAAAGGATGCGGGCAGGGACGTGATTGCGGTAGGCAAGATCAAGGATATTTTTGCGGGAAGAGGAATTACCGATTATGTATATACAACCGGGAATCCGGATGGAATAGAGAAGACACTGCAATATATGGATCAAGATTTTCATGGACTTCTGTTCGTAAATCTGGTAGATTATGACATGTTGTATGGTCATCGCAATGACATAGACGGTTATGCACGGGCGATCACTTATTTTGATGAAAAACTGCCCGATATCATGGCAAAGCTGAGAGAGGACGACATATTGATGATCACGGCGGATCATGGCTGTGATCCGGGTTATACCGTATCCACGGACCATTCCAGGGAACATACCCCGCTGTTAATGTACGGACCGAAGCTGACACCGGGCAATCTGGGTACCAGGGAGACCTTTGCGGACATTGCAGCGACCATACTGGATTATTTTGGAATTGAGAAAAAAACGAAAGGAACCTCGATGCTCTAAGAGTATCATGATTTGGAGGAAACAGTAACAATGGCTGATTATACAAATGAAATTAACAGAAGAAGAACCTTTGCGATCATTTCCCATCCGGATGCCGGTAAAACGACACTGACGGAAAAGTTTCTGCTCTACGGAGGAGCGATCAATCTTGCGGGAAGCGTAAAGGGAAAAGCAACTGCAAGGCATGCGGTTTCCGACTGGATGGAGATTGAAAAGGAAAGAGGTATTTCCGTAACCTCCTCTGTTTTACAGTTTAATTATGACGGTTACTGCATCAATATTCTGGACACACCGGGACATCAGGACTTCTCCGAGGATACTTACAGAACCCTGATGGCAGCGGACTCCGCGGTCATGGTCATTGATGCAGGTAAGGGTGTTGAGGCGCAGACCAGAAAACTGTTTAAGGTCTGTGTCATGAGAAAGATACCGATCTTTACTTTTATCAATAAAATGGACCGTGATGCAAACGATACCTTTGATCTTCTTGATGAGATTGAGAAGGAACTGGGAATTGCGACCTGTCCCATTAACTGGCCGATCGGTTCCGGAAAGAGCTTCAAAGGTGTATATGACAGGGAAGAGGGCTGTGTGATCACATTCTCTGATACGGAAAAGGGGACGAAGGAAGGAGAAGCAACCAGAATCTCCATGGATGATGAAGAGGCACTCATCGCACATATCGGCCCGGATTTCAAGGAACAGCTGGAGAGCGAGATTGAATTACTGGATGGTGCAAGTGCGGAATTTGATCTGGATGAGGTCAGAAAAGGAAATCTGACTCCGGTGTTTTTCGGATCTGCACTTACGAATTTCGGTGTGGAGATCTTTTTACAGCATTTTCTGAAAATGGCTACCACACCGCTTCCGAGAAAGGCGGATATCGGACTGATCGAGCCGACAGAGCATGAATTCTCGGCATTTGTCTTTAAGATCCAGGCCAATATGAACAAAGCGCACAGGGATCGTATTGCATTCATGCGTATCTGCTCCGGAAAATTTGATGCGAGCATGGAAGTAAAGCATGTGCAGGGTGGAAAAGTTATGCGTCTGTCCCAGCCGCAGCAGATCATGGCGGATGAGCGCAAGATCCTTTCGGAAGCATATGCAGGGGATATCATCGGTGTGTTTGATCCGGGTATCTTCTCAATCGGAGATACGATCTGTATGCCCAAGGAACAGTTCTGTTATGAGGGAATACCGACCTTTGCACCGGAGCATTTTGCAAGAGTAAGACAGCTTGATACCATGAAACGGAAGCAGTTTATAAAGGGCATTACCCAGATCGCACAGGAGGGTGCGATCCAGATCTTCCAGGAATATAATACCGGAATGGAAGAGATCATCGTGGGTGTTGTCGGTGTGCTGCAGTTTGATGTGCTCAAATACAGACTGGAGAATGAGTATAATGTGGAGATCCGGTTGGAGAATCTGCCCTATGAGCATATCCGCTGGATCGAGAATCAGGATATTGACTTAAAAAATCTGACGGGAACCTCGGACATGAAGAAGATCAAGGATCTGAAGGACAGACCGCTGTTGCTGTTTGTGAACGAGTGGAGCGTCGGCATGACATTGGAGAGAAACAAGGGACTGGTATTATCCGAGTTTGGACGTGGCTAAGGGGAGAAAAAATGAATGCAGGACAAGCCGGCAGAAATAAGATCATACGACTTCTTATTGTACTGACATTTATGGTGTCGGTATTATTCGGTTGCACTGTACCGGTGCCTGATATGCAGGGTGGAGAAGACGGACGGACAGAGCAGGGCAGCGATACCGGCACTGCACAGGATCCGGCTGACCGGATACGGACTGACGAAAACGGAGTCTCCGGGCTGTGTGAGCCGATCTGCGGAATAACGCAGGACGAGCTTAATGAGTGGGAACGGATCGGTATGAACGATGCCACGGTGGCAGAGCTTGGGGCAGATCAGCAGGGACTGTATTATTATGACAGAATGAATGACAGGCAGAAACTGGTGTATGCTGAGGTGTTCATGATCCTGCTACAGTCGGAGGGAAATATTACGGTATCGGATGCGGACGGAAGTGATCTGGACCTGGTATTTCAGGCAGTGCTTGCAGATCATCCGGAGATCTTTTATGTGTCCGGCTATCAGTATACACAGTATCTGCGGGATGCCGAGGTACAGCGGATCAGCTTTACCGGAACTTATACCATGACGCCGGAGCAGATTGTGGCAAAACAGACGGAAATGGAGCAGTATGTGGAAGCCTGCCTTGCCGGAATGCCGCAGGGGGATGATTATGAGAAACTGCGGTACTTGTACGAATATGTGATTGATCATACGGATTATGTGTTGAATGCACCCGGCAATCAGAGCATCTGTTCTGTTTTTTTGCAGGGACAGTCCGTGTGTCAGGGGTATGCAAAAGCATATCAGTATCTGTGTCAGAGAGCCGGGGTATCAGCAACACTGGTGACCGGAAATATCCGGGAGACAGGATATGGGCACGCATGGAATCTTGTGTCTGCAGATGGTGACTATTACTATGTGGATGCTACATGGGGGGATGCCTCCTATACGTCAGCGGAGAGTGGACAGGCAGTGCGGGTACCGGGCATTAACTATGAATACCTGTGTATCACCACAGAGCAGATTAACAGGACGCATGAGATCGATACGATCGTGGATATGCCGGAATGTACGGCAACCGCGGATAATTTCTATGTCCGGGAGGACAGTTATCTGACTGCGTATGACATGGAAGCACTGGATCGGATATTCCGGAATGCAGATGCGGACAGACAGAATTATGTGACATTCTGTTGTGCAACGGACGAACTGTATAACAGATATTATGAATATCTGATCACAGAGCAGGGAATTTTCGGATATATGGATTCAGAGCAGGGGATTTCCTATGCGGAGAATCCTTTGGCACGAACATTGGGATTCTGGCTGCCATAAAGCAGGCTGCCTGGGATTAAATGGGTAATTTTGATGGGGAAAGATGAATTAAGACTATACATAATTTATGGATTTTGATATAATAATCTACGATAATGTTAAACCATTAAATTTGATGTACACCTAAAGGAGGTTTATCATAATGGAAAAAGACTTGGAAAAAGGTACTTATGTTTTACAAGATGATCAGATGCTTGGAACAGTGAAGATTGCAGATGATGTTGTTGCAATGATCGCAAGTCTTGCGGCATCCGAAGTGGACGGTGTTTCTGCCATGGTCGGAAATATGACAAATGAGCTGATGAGCAAGGTTGGTGTTAAAAATCTCACCAAGGGCGTAAAAGTAGAAGTGTTCGAACAGGAAGTACGATGTGACATCGCAGTGACACTGGAATATGGTTATAACATTCCGGCAACCTGTCAGAAGGTACAGGAAAAGGTAAAGGCAGCGATCGAGAATATGACAGGTCTGACTGTAACCGATGTAAATATCCGGATCGCCGGCGTGAATATGCAAAAAGGAAAATAAAACAGACAGCAGAACGCATAGAAGACACGCAGAAAGTGCGTGTCTTTTGTAAGTTTGATGAGGAGCTATATGAGCAGAAGAGAATTAAGGGAACAGATTTTTTTACTGTTATTCCGTGTGGAGTTTAACAGTCTGGAGGAAATGCCGGAACAGATCAAATATTTTTTTGAGGACGGAGATATTCAGGCAGATCAGCAGGATGAACTGTATATTTCGGGAAAATATGGAAATATCATGGCACATCTTTCTGAGATTGACGAAAAGATCAATGAAAAGGCGAAAGGATGGGATACAAAGAGAATGGGGAAAGTGGATCTCACGATTATCCGTCTGGCAGTCTATGAAATTTTATTTGATGAGGAAGTGCCTACCGGTGTTGCAATCAATGAAGCCGTAGAGCTTGCGAAGAAGTTTGGGCAGGATGAATCTGCGGGATTTGTAAATGGCATTTTGGCGAAATTCGCATAAAAAGAGAGTATCCCATGAAGAATGTATATACTGTCACACAGGTAAACTCCTACATCAGAAATATGTTTACACAGGATTTTATGCTGAATGCCCTGTATGTGAAAGGTGAGATCAGTAATTGCAAATACCATTCCTCAGGGCATATTTATTTTACCCTGAAAGACAGAGGCGGAACGATTGCCTGCGTGATGTTTGCAGGCAACAGGGCAAAACTGCGTTTTCGATTGGAAGAAGGTATGCAGGTGATTGTATCCGGTACAGTCGATGTCTATGAAAGGGATGGAAAGTATCAGCTGTATGCAAAAGAGATCACTGCAGACGGCGCAGGGGATCTGTATGTAAGATTTGAGCAATTAAAACGGGAACTGGAAGAAATGGGCATGTTTGCCCCCGAATATAAGCAGCCCATTCCGAAGTATATCCGTACGCTTGGTGTTGTGACAGCACCGACCGGAGCTGCTGTACAGGATATTATCAATATTACAAGACGCAGAAATCCGTATGTACAGGTGATTCTCTATCCTGCCATTGTGCAGGGGGAGCAGGCTGCGCAGAGTATTGTAAACGGAATCAGAATGCTTGAAAAGATGGGTGTGGATGTCATGATTGTCGGCCGTGGCGGCGGATCCATGGAAGATCTTTGGGCATTTAATGAGCGGGAAGTTGCACAGGCAGTATTTGATTGCTCTGTACCGGTTATTTCCGCGGTCGGGCATGAGACAGATACCACAATGATTGATTATGTCTCGGATCTCAGGGCACCGACACCGTCTGCTGCGGCAGAACTTGCTGTCTATGATGTGCGGGAATGTCTGCACAGGCTGAATGAATTGTCAGAAGCATTAAGCCGCAGGATGCGTACGCAACTGGAATGGAAGCGTATGAAACTTTCAGGCTATGAAGCACATATGAAAAGCACAAGTCCGATGCGCAGAATTATGGATCAGAGAAATCGGACAGTTGCAATGGAAGAACGCATGATGTCTGCCATGGAGAAATGTCTGACCGGAAATAAGCACCGGTCACAGTTATATGCACAAAGGCTGCGCGGTGTATCACCGCTTGAAAAATTCGGACAGGGTTTTTCTTATGTTTCCGATAAAAACGATTGTGCAGTAACGGATGTACATGCGGTAACAGTCGGAGACAATGTGAAGATCCATGTAAAAAACGGAATTTTAAAAGCGGAAGTAACGGAACTTGAATATTTGGAACGGGAAAAGGCTTTCGGGGAAGTGAAAGAGGAAAGATAATGAAAAAAGATCAGAAGGAAGATCAGATCGAAAAACAGATGGATGATCAGCCGGAAAATCAGAGCCTGGAAGAATTGTTTGAAGCATTGGAGAAAATACTCACCAGGATGGAGGATTCGTCCGCATCGTTAGAGGATACTTTCAGGGATTATGAAGCGGGTGTCAGGCTGTTGAAAACCTGTAATGAGAAGATTGACAGGGTGGAAAAACAGGTGCTTGCATTAAATGAGGAGGGCTGTCTCCATGAATTTCAATGAGGAAAGAGAACAGAGAGTACAGGAAATAGAACAGATCATCAGAAGCTTTCTGCCGGAAGAAAGCGGCTGCCAGAAGACCGTACTGGAAGCAATGAATTACAGTATATTGGCAGGTGGTAAACGACTGCGTCCAATGATGATGCAGGAAGCCTATCGTATGCTTGGCGGTAACGGATCGCAGATCGAACCTTTTATGGCAGCAATTGAAATGATCCATACGTATTCGCTTGTGCATGATGACCTGCCGGCCATGGATAATGATGAATACCGCAGGGGAAGAAAGACAACGCATGTTATATACGGCGAGGCAATGGCAATTCTTGCAGGTGACGGTCTGTTAACTTACGCTTTTGAAACCGCCACAAAAGCATTTTCTGTGTCAGAGGATAAGGATCTAAAAAAAATCGGCAGGGCAATCGGTATTCTGGCCGGAAAAGCCGGGATAAGCGGAATGCTCGGCGGACAATGTGTGGATGTAGAAGCCGAGAAAAAGCAGATTCCACTGAACATGGAGAAACTACTCTATATTCACGATAAGAAAACAGCAGCACTGATTCAGTCATCCATGATGATCGGCGCGGTTCTTGCAGGAGCGGATGAGAGCGATATTGAATTGCTTGAGAAGATCGGATATCTGGTAGGCATCGCATTCCAGATCCGTGACGATATTCTTGATATAGAAGGAAATCAGGAAGAACTGGGAAAGGCAATTGGTTCTGACGAAAAGAATCATAAAGAAACTTATGTATCGCTTGCCGGTATGGAGCAGGCAAAACTGGATGTTGAGCGCTTCTCTGCCCGGGCTGTGGAACTGACCCAGAGTCTTTCCGCCTGCAGTACCTTTTTCACTGAGATAATCAAGGAACTGGTATATAGAACCAAATAGTGCATGATCGATACACATTAGGAAAAATTCCTTGAATGAAAGGTAACTGGTTATGTATTTGGAACAAATCGAAAAGGAAAATGATATCAAAAAAATCCCGCCGGAGCATTATAATGATCTTGCGGAAGAAATACGTGAATTTCTGATCGATAAGATCAGTGTGACAGGTGGTCATCTGGGATCCAATCTGGGGGCAGTAGAGTTGACGATGGCATTACACCTTTCACTGAATCTTCCTGATGATAAGATTATATGGGATGTGGGACATCAATCCTATACACATAAGCTGTTGACCGGCAGAAGAGAGGGATTTGAAAATCTTCGGAAATATCATGGAATGAGTGGATTCCCGAAGAGAAAAGAGAGTAATTGTGACTGCTTTGATACAGGACATAGTTCCACTTCCATTTCTGCGGGACTTGGACTGGTTAAGGCGAGGGATCTGCAGGATGAGCACCGCACGATTGTATCGGTAATCGGTGATGGATCCCTGACCGGCGGTATGGCATATGAGGCACTCAATAATGCCGCGAAGCTGGAGACGAATTATATTATTATTCTGAATGACAATAATATGTCCATTTCGGAAAATGTGGGTGGTGTGTCCAAATATTTGAACAGTATCAGGACAGCGCCTTCTTATCTGAGCCTGAAAGAAGATATTTACCATAAGTTACGTGCCGGAAAGCACGGAGAAGCTGCGGTTGCGGCAATCCGAAGAGCCAAGAGCAGCTTAAAACATCTGGTTGTGCCCGGAATGTTTTTTGAAGATATGGGAATTACCTATCTCGGGCCTGTGGATGGACATAATATCAAGGATATGATCCAGGCAATCAGGGAGGCAAAGCGTTTTAAAAAGGCGGTTTTGATCCATGTTGTGACCCAAAAAGGAAAAGGATATCTTCCGGCGCAAAGGCATCCGGCAAGATTTCACGGTGCTGAACCGTTTATTGTGGAGACAGGACTGCCGCGTAAGCCTAAGAACAAGGCAAACTATACGGATATTTTTTCCACCGTCATGTGCAAATTTGGTGCGCGTGATCCGAAGGTTGTGGCAATTACGGCAGCCATGCCGGACGGAACCGGATTAAAACGATTCCGGAATATGTATCCCGATCGATTCTTTGATGTTGGCATAGCAGAAGAGCATGCTGTTACTTTTGCGGCAGGACTTGCAGCGGGTGGGTTAAAACCAATTGTGGCGATCTATTCCTCATTTTTACAAAGAGCATATGACCAGATCCTGCATGACGTCTGCATCCAGAATCTTCCGGTTGTATTTGCAATCGACAGAGCAGGTCTTGTCGGAAGTGATGGAGAAACCCATCAGGGAATATTTGATTTATCCTATTTGTCAACGATTCCGAACATGCATATCATGGCACCGAAGAATAAATGGGAACTGTCGGATATGCTCAAGTTTGCAGTTAATCTGGGAGCACCCTGTGCGATCCGTTATCCTCGAGGGGAGGCTTACGATGGGCTGCAGGAATATCGCCAGGAGATTGCGCTTGGCAAGGCAGAAATGATCTATGAAGAAAAGGACATAGCACTTATAGCAATTGGCAGTATGGTAAAAACTGCGCTGGAAGTGCGTGAAGGACTAAAGCAGGAGGGTAAAAACTGTACGCTTGTGAATGCGCGTTTTGCAAAACCTGTGGATGAAGAATTGCTGGGATCATTAGCCAAAAAACATTCACTGATCGTGACGATGGAGGAGAATGTGGCCTGTGGCGGATTTGGCGAACATGTCCGGGATGTACTTTCGGAATATGAAGATGTCAGGATCATAAACATTGCGATTCCTGATGAGTATGTGGAACATGGTAATGTGGATCTGTTAAAAAAAGAGATAGGACTGGATGCGGACAGCATCCTGAAAAAGATAAAGGAATGAAATCCAAATGAAAGAGCGATTGGATGTATTACTGGTCTCCCAAGGCTTAGCGGAGTCCAGGGAAAAAGCAAAGACCGTGATCATGGCGGGGGATGTTTTTGTTAACGGACAGCGAGAGGACAAGCCGGGGAGTACCTTTGATCCGGAAAAGGCAAAGATTGAGGTGCGTGCAGCTGCGTTAAAGTATGTCAGCCGGGGCGGCCTGAAATTGGAAAAGGCGATGAACAGCTTTCCGATTTCCGTCAGGGATTGTGTGTGCATGGACATTGGAGCATCGACAGGGGGATTTACGGACTGCATGCTGCAAAATGGCGCGGCAAAGGTGTTTTCCGTGGATGTCGGACACGGGCAGCTTGCATGGAAGCTACGGAATGATCCGCGCGTTGTCTGTATGGAAAAAACAAATTTCCGGTATGTGGTAATGGAAGATATCGGAGAAGAGCTGGATTTTGCATCCTGTGATGTATCATTTATATCACTGACCAAAATATTGGAACCCGCATATCGGCTGTTGAAAGAGCAGGCCTCCATGGTGTGCCTGATCAAGCCACAGTTTGAAGCCGGCAGGGAGAAAGTTGGCAAAAAGGGTGTGGTAAGGGATCCGGAGGTACATGAGGAAGTAATTGAAAAAGTACTTCTGTTTGCACAGAGTATCGGATTTTTGGTAGCAGGACTGGATTTTTCACCGATTAAGGGACCGGAAGGCAATATTGAGTATCTGGTATATCTGAAAAAGCTACCGGAAAAAAACGAGACGGACAGGACCGAACAATTGATCGGCGAAGCAAAGGCAATCGTAAAGAAAGCACATGAGACACTGGGATGAAACACTTTTATATCATTACCAATCACATTAAGGATCCGGAACTGGAAACAACGAAATGGATCGAAACATATTTGAAAGAGCGCGGGGTGGACTGTATTGTACACGTTCAGGAGGACTGTCAGGGAAGATATTATACGGACAGCAGGCTGATACCGCCGGAAACGGACTGTATAGTGGTGCTTGGCGGAGACGGAACGCTCTTAGAGGCGGCAAGGGACACAGCGCAGCTTGATATACCGTTAATCGGCGTAAATCTCGGGACGTTAGGGTATCTTGCGGAAGTGGAAAAGACAAACCTGACAGAAGCCTTAGAGCAGCTGTGTAAGGATGCCTATGAGATCGACAGACGCATGATGTTAAACGGAAGTGTCATACAAAGCCAAGGGGACGTGCTTGAAAATGAGGCATTGAATGATGTTGTCATTTCCAGAAACGGTCCGCTTCAGGTGATCCATTTCAGAATCTATGTCAATGGGCATTTTTTGAAAAAATACAGTGCGGATGGAATTATTGTGTCAACACCGACCGGTTCAACAGGATATAATCTGTCTGCGGGCGGTCCGATCGTGGAACCGAATGCAAGTCTGATCGTGATTACACCCATCTGTCCGCATACACTGAATACCAGAAGTATTGTATTGTCACCCGAAGACTGCATTGAGATTGAGATTGGACCGGCGGGAAGCGGCAGGGTGCAGGAAGTAGAAGCCAACTTTGACGGTTCACACAGTATTCCCATGAAGACAGGAGAACGAATTGTAATTAAACGTTCACAGAGAACAACATCCATCATCAGACTGAGTGATGTAAGCTTTTTGGAAGCGCTTCATAAAAAAATGGGTGAATAAATAAAAACTGTGTAAAATAAAACTGCGGAAATGAAACGAGGTTTTATATGACAAAGCAGAAGCGACAGGAAAAAATTATAGAATTGGTGGAAAAACAACAGATCGGTACACAGGAGGAACTGGCAAAGGCGTTAAACCGGAGCGGCTTTCAGGTGACGCAGGCAACAGTTTCCAGAGATATCAGGGAATTGAAGCTGACCAAGATATCGGTTGGAAGCGGAACACAGAAGTATGTTGTGCTGCATAATCATGAGAGTCATCTGAGTGATAAATATATCCGTGTTTTACGTGAGGGATTTTTGTCTATGGATAATGCTCAAAACATATTGGTGGTTAAGACCGTATCCGGTATGGCAATGGCAGTTGCAGCGGCGTTGGATGCAATGAAATTCAGCGAAATCGTAGGTAGTATCGCCGGGGATGATACCATCATGGTTGCAGTGAGAAGTGTGGAAGATACCTATGCGGTTATGGATAAGATCCGCACATTCTGCGGATAAGATACTTATGCCTGGAGAGATGCATAAGGAGAGAAAAGATGTTAGTAAGTTTACATGTAAAAGATTTGGCTTTGATCGATGAAGTGAATGTGGAGTTCGGTCCGGGACTCAATGTCCTGACAGGAGAAACCGGAGCCGGAAAATCCATTCTGATTGGTTCAATCAACCTGGCACTTGGGGCGAAAGCGGATAAGGACTGTATTCGTGGTGGTGCAGAGCAGGCTCTGATCGAACTGGTATTTCAGTTGGAAAGTGAAGCACAGGTTGCGCGGATGCGGGAGCTGGAATTGCCGATTGAGGAAGACAATCTGGTTATTTTGCAGAGAAAGATCACACCGCAGAGGGCAGTCTGCAAGGTGTGCGGAGAAACCGTCAGTGCGAAACAGCTGCAGGAATTGTCAGAAATTCTGATTCATATTCACGGTCAGCGGGATAATCAGATCTTATTAAAGTCAGATAACCAGCGTATTTATCTGGATACGTATGCAGGCAATCCGATGAAAGAAATGCTGCAGGAACTGGCAGAACAATATGATGAGTACCGGGACAAAAAAGCGGCTTACGAGCATCTGACTCAGGAAGAATCTGCCGGAAAAAGGGAAATATCGCTGGCACAGTTTGAAGTGGATGAAATAGAGCAGGCAGCTATGCAGCCGGAAGAAGACGCAGAGTTAGAATCCGGATTCCGCAGAATGCAAAACAGCCGCAGACTCGTGGAAGCAATGAGTCATGCGTATGAGATTACAGGGTATCAGAATATGCAGGGCGCAGGCAACCTGATCGGAGAAGCACTGCGGGAGATGAAAGGGATTTCATCCTTGGATGATAAGGCACAGGAGCTTTGCGAACAGCTGTTAAATATTGATGCATTACTGAATGATTTTAACAGGGATCTGGCAGATTCTATTTCGGAATGCGAATTTGATGAACAGGAATATCACCGGATCAATGACAGGCTGGATGAATTAAACCGCTTAAAGGCAAAATACGGAAACAGCTATGAAGAGATTCAGGCATATCTGAAAAAACAACAGGACTATCTGCTTCGTATGAGCGATTTTGAAGCATATAAGGAAACCGCAAAAAAGGAATATCAGGAAGCAGAGGCGAAACTGCAGGAATTGTGTAAAATGGTTTCGGAACAGAGATATCAGGCAGCCGGACAGCTCGGCAGGGAACTGGAAAAAGCATTATCCGAACTGAATTTCTTAAATGTGCAGGTAAGGATCGATGTCTTACCGGCGGAGCATTACAGCAGAAATGGTCTGGATCAGGTTGTGTTCATGATATCCCTGAATCCGGGAGAACCACTGAAACCCTTGGCAAACGTGGCAAGCGGCGGAGAACTTTCCAGAATCATGCTGGCGTGCAGAACGATTTTAGCAGACCAGGAGCATATTGATGCAATGATCTTTGACGAAATTGATGCCGGTATCAGCGGCAGGACGGCGTGGAAAGTCTCAGAGAAGCTGGGCGCGCTGAGCCGGAAATGTCAGGTTCTTTGTATTACGCATCTGCCGCAGATCGCGGCCATGGCAGATACCCATTTTCTGATTGAAAAAAATGCCTCAGGGGACAGAACCAGAACAACGATCGGGCTCTTGAACGATGAAGGACAGATTGAGGAGTTATCCAGAATGCTTGGAGGTGATGCGATTACGGATGCAGTGAAGAAAAATGCAACCGAGATGCGGCAGCAGGCAAGAAAGACCAAGAAAAAACTGGAAACAGAAAATGCATTAAAATAATACAGAATGAAACATACTAAGAGAAATCGCAAAACGGTTTCTCTTTTTTTTATGCTCTGTTGTAAATATGATGACTAGTGGGGGAAACAATAATGGAAAAAACGGAATCAGAAATGAGACAAAATAAGCGCATGAAAAGGTACCGGATTTTTTTATGGTTTATTATGGCTGCATCACTGGCTGCAATCTGCGTTATTTTGTTGATCGATATTTATAAAACAGTTCCCAATACGATCTATGTAAAGGCTGGGGAAGAATCCACAATATCTCTTCATGTGCCATTGTCGGGGACACTGACTGCCCGGAAAACAGAGGAAAAAGGAGCAGTGGAAAGTGCGGTTGACAGCGACGGCGGTGGGAATGGAGCAGTTGAAGCCGGGGCACTTGGATCAATGGATGGAATATTCGTTGATCTGTCACAAAATGTAACGCTGACAGCGGGAGTCAGAAGCAGTTATATCATGGATTTAAAACTATTTGGATGGATACCGTTTAAAACCGTACGCATAGAGGTGATTGACAATGAAATGTTATATCCGGTCGGTATGCCGATCGGGATCTATGTCAGGACCCAGGGAGTGCTGGTTGTTGGAACCGGGGAGTTTGCTGACCGGAACGGAAATATTGTAATGCCGTCCCAGCATCTGTTGCAGACCGGTGATTATATTCTGTCTGTGGACGGAACCGCAGTGGACGGAAAAACGGATTTTGTGAGTAGAGTTGCAAAGTCGGAAGGGAAAGCGATGGTCATGACGATCGAACGCAATGGGCAGCAGTTTGACATCGGTATTCATGCGGTCAGAAATGAATCCGGACAGTATAAGCTTGGTATCTGGGTCAAGGACAGTGCGCAGGGGATCGGAACGCTGACCTATGCAGACGCAGATGGCGGATTCGGAGCGCTGGGGCATGGTGTCAGTGACAGTGATATTGGGGTTTTATTGAATCTTCGGGACGGTGCGTTATATCATACGGATATTGTCGGGATCACCAAGGGCAGCAAGGGCGCACCCGGAGAACTTACGGGAATCATCCGCTATACCGAGGGAAATTATCTTGGTGAGGTCACGGATAATTCCAATGTCGGCATCCATGGTACTGTTGAGGACAGGATTATGCAGAGCCTGACGACCGAACCGCTTCCCATCGGTCTGAAACAGGATGTGAAAAAGGGAGCCGCCCAGATTTATTGCTGTGTGGACGGGGAAGCAAGATATTATGATATTGAGATAACCGGAATCGATTATGATAGCGAGAATATCAATAAGAGCATCACGATCCAGGTGACGGACAAAAGGCTGTTATCCCTGACAGGGGGGATCATTCAGGGCATGAGCGGCAGTCCCATCATCCAGGATGGCAGATTTATTGGGGCAGTTACTCATGTGCTTGTGAATGATCCGACAAAGGGATATGGGATTTTTATAGAGAATATGCTGGAGCAGAATTAAGGGAAGGAGATGAAAAAGCAAATCTCACAAGAAAGCACTTCTGAGTTTTTGAAGGCTTGTGAGATCTGCTTTTGCTTGAAGCGTTTGATTATAAGTACTATCGTGGAATAAAGCGTGGGGAAGCAACACAGGAAAGTGGAAATCTGGACAGAGTATCTATAGAAGAATATGTCATTGTAAGAATCCATTTTTTTGAAAAACAGAATCTTTTTTGAGAAAAGATCTGTATAGATACCAATTTGCTGTTTTTTGCATGTAAAAAAGAATAAAAAAGCTGAAAAATGGATTCTGGAGCTAAAAAAATTTTGTATAGACCCAAAAGTGCGAAAAAAATAGGAAGTCCTAAGTACCAAGATAAAAAGAAATAGTAAAAACATAACAAAATAAAATCGTAAACAGTAAAACATGAGCTCAAAGCAAGTAAGTCTGCAATTATAGGAAATAGTATTCAATGTATTTTTCTATGATTTCGGGGGAAAGAGGATTTTCTTTTGCTTCGTAGGTTGTAATAAGCTGGATACCGGGGATAATACCGTGTTTGGAATACAGACCTAACTTGGAAGTAGTACTTTCAATATAAGATTGATTGTCCATCATACCGAAATGCTCCCAATAATAGAAGTGTCCTGTGAGAGGATGCCGTATGGTGAAGTCCGGATAGAGGATGATGTTACCTAATACAAGAGCGCATTCATAACGAAAGGGGATATGATAGGATGACAGGAACATATCGATCATGACTTCTGATTTGGAACGCAGATAGGTGTTAGAGATACCTTTATAGATCAGGGCTTCCGGATGATTGGTATTTTTATCGTATGGAGTATTCATCCAATCTGCCAGTTCCTTTGAGCGTGGCGCAAAATAGGGAAGGATCAGTTTTTGACATTCGGAGGGAACTGTAAGGAAGAGTTCTGATTTCGAAATGGAAGAATGCTGACAGGAATGCAACTGATAAAGATGTGATAGCGGGAATTGAACTATGGAGCTATAATAGTTTTTGATATTTTATATACACTTATGAACCGTAAAGCAATCAATGTATGATTATGTGGAGTGAGGCAATCTTCCATTAATCTAATCATCAAAAACGGAGTTTATCAAATGAACCAGTACAGAACAGAGCAGCAGGAACCGGAATTTGTCAGGATCACAGAGCGGATTGCGTGTATCACACCGACGACGGAACCATTGTCAGCCAATGTGGCAGTTATAGAAGGGAAAGAAACAATCTGGCTGTATGATGTAGGAAATCATGGAAATATCCCTGCTATCATAACGGATCTGAAAGTACATACGGGGAAAAATATTGCGGTCATCCTGTCACACTTTCACCCGGATCATATTGGGAATCTGGACAAGATTGCATATGAGAAACTGTATGTCGGAAAAAATACATACAGATATACGCATTGCGGAGAAATTGTGGACAGGGAACTGCTTATAGAGGACGGAAATATCAGGCTGCGTATCTTTCCGATGCCATCGGCACATGCCAAGGGTTCACTGGCACTTGAGGTAAATGAGCATATATGCTTCATGGGGGATGCGTTATACCCGGCTTATAAGAACGGACAGTCTTTTTACAATGTGGGAATATTACAGGAACAGATCGGACTGCTGCAGAATCTTCCTGCACAGGATCTGATGCTGAGCCACAAGAAGATACTGTTACAGAAAAAGCAGGGGGTAATCGCATGGATGAAAAGCATCTATGCAAAACGTATCGAAAAGGATCCGTGGATTGAAGTAAAGTAAAAAAAGACCGCAATCAAAGTTGCAAATCAAAGTGAAACATAAAATCTTCCTTTACATTCCTTTATATCCTGCGGTATAGTACAATAAGTGGCGGTTTTTTACTGCGATGGATTAAGAAAGGCAGAAATCGCAAATCTGACAAAAAGAGGACAGGGAAATGGGCGGATTTTTTGGCGTAGCATCGCAACAGGATTGTGTTTTTGATTTGTTTTTTGGAATTGATTATCATTCCCATCTGGGAACCAGACGCGGCGGAATGGCAGTATATGGAAAAAAGGGGTTTAACCGTGCGATTCACAATATTGAAAACGCACCATTTCGGACAAAATTTGACAAAGATGTCCAGGAGATGAGCGGTTTTTACGGAATCGGCTGTATTTCGGATTATGAGCCTCAGCCATTGATCATCCGGTCACATCACGGAACCTTTGCAATCACAACGGTCGGAAAGATCAACAACACGGATGAACTGATCAGGCAGTTGTTTGAAAATGGACACACGCACTTCATGGAAATGAGCGGCGGAGAGATTAATGCAACGGAACTGGTAGCTGCATTGATCAATCAGAAAGAGAATCTGATCGAAGGCATTCACTATGCGTTAAATACAATTGACGGTTCCATGTCATTGATGTTAATGAATCAGGCCGGAATCTATGTAGCACGTGACAAATATGGAAGAACGCCCATTGTTATTGGAAAGAAAGAGGATGCATTCTGTGCTTCTTTTGAAAATTATGCATATAAAAATCTCGGTTATACGGATTATAAAGAATTGGGGCCGGGGGAAATAGCGGTAGTTACAGAAAAGAACTGCATTTCACTGGTGCAGCCAAATAAAGAAATGAAGATCTGCACATTTCTGTGGGTATATTACGGATACCCGGCCAGTGCATATGAGGGAATCAGTGTCGAGCAGATGCGCTATAATTGTGGGGCCAAGATGGCGCAGCGTGATAATGTAAAACCGGATATTGTTGCGGGTGTACCGGACTCCGGTACTGCACATGCAGTAGGGTATGCAAATGAATCCGGAATCCCGTTTTCAAGACCTTTTATCAAGTATACACCGACATGGCCGCGTTCTTTTATGCCCACCATTCAGAGTAAACGGAATCTGATTGCCAAAATGAAAATGTTGGCAGTCGATGATCTGATCAAGGGAAAGAGCTTATTACTGATCGATGATTCAATTGTCAGGGGAACCCAGCTTAGGGAGACAACGGAATTTCTGTATCAGAGCGGGGCAAAAGAGGTACATATCCGTCCGGCATGTCCGCCGTTATTATATGGATGTAAGTATCTGAATTTTTCACGTTCTTCATCGGAAATGGATCTGATTACCAGACGTGTAATTGAGCGGCTTGAAAATGGAAATGTGACGGAGGAAGTATTACAGGAATACGCAGATCCTGAGTCTGAGAAATATGAACGGATGGTAGAGGAAATCAGAAAAGAGCTGAATTTCACGTCACTGCGTTTCAACCGTCTGGACGATATGTTAGAGGCAACGGGACTGGAAAAATGTAAACTTTGTACTTATTGCTGGGATGGTAAAGAGTAAGTACTGGGAAAAGTATAGGTGGGGCAATGCAAAAGAAAATATATTTGACCGATTTGATCGAGGGAAATACGGTAACCGTTTCCTCAGGAACAAATGGGAATACGGTGGAGTTTACCGGAACTGTCACAAAAGTATATGACAGTTTTATCTGTCTGGATATTCCCAAAGTGGACGGTAAGGTGCTGTCGTTCAAAGGGGTCAGTACAAATGTGATGGCAGCACTGGAGGAAGGGGGAATGTATCAATTCCCGGATTGCATGATTGCATATCTGAAAGGTGCATATGTCGTTAAATGTACAAGAGAAGGCAAAAAAATCAACCGTAGAAAGAGCTTCCGTGTGGGAGTCAGCATCATCGGAAGTATGCACAGGCTGGGAGTTGATCCTGTAAATGTCTACGTGCGGGATATCAGTGAGACCGGATTTTCCATTACGACTGACAAAGAACTTGCAGTGAATGATGAAATCTGCGTCAGATATGATGATCTGGGATATAAGATCGTATTAAACGGAAAGATCGTAAGAATGGTGGAACAGGATGGTAAAACCGTGTATGGTCTGCAGCAGACCAAGGAAAATGCAGGACTGAACACTTATATAGCGAATAAGCAAAGGGAGATTTTGCGAAAACAGCGTGGGTAGCATGAGTTGTTTCTGTTTGTCCGAACCTGTAAAATACCGCGATAGTTTAGACTTGTGCGGGAGATTTTGACTTTTTATACTGGAAAGGTAAGTAAAAGAAAAGTGAAAAATCACGTTTCAGGTAAACGGGTGTAAATCGGAGGGAAAAAATGGAACAAGTCAATGTGCTTACAAAAGATGATAACGAAAAAGTATTTGAATTGTTAAGCAAATTGCTTCATGAGGACAAGGAATTCCAGATTATGATCACGGTACCGTCCGCAAGGGAGCAAAAGCAAATTACATCGGAAAGAAAAAGCACGGAGACTGAGAAAGCGCAGGAAGTACATGATCTGGAAAAGGATGTGACGGAAATGATCCATGAGATCGGCGTTCCGGCACATATTAAGGGATACCAATATCTGAGAGAAGCGATCATGATGTCTGTTGAGGATGTGGAGATGTTAAATTCCATTACCAAGGTACTTTATCCGACAATTGCGAAACGCTTCCAGACAACGCCGAGCAGAGTGGAGCGTGCAATACGCCATGGCATTGAAGTCGCATGGGCGAGAGGACGCTCGGAAACATTGGAAGGCTTATTCGGATATACAATCAGTGCAGGAAAAGGGAAACCGACCAATTCTGAGTTTATTGCCCTGATTGCAGACAGAATCAGGCTGCAGTACAGAAACATTTAGCAGCGGAATAAGCGAGGCAAAAATAAGGTATTGGAATGTAAAAAACACTTCCACTTAGTGTGTTTTTGAAGTATACTATGTATAACTGATATGCCTTGGGAGGGTATTTTTTATGAAAAATATTTTATTTGTTGCTTCGGAGGGTGTTCCATTTATCAAAACCGGCGGTCTTGCCGATGTAGTGGGGTCCTTACCAAAATATGTGGACAAAAAATATTTTGATGTTAGGGTCATGCTTCCGAAATATACCTGTATGTCACAGAACATGAAAGATAAAATGACATACAAAACGCATTTTTATATGGATTTCAACTGGAAAAATGAATATGTGGGAATTCTGGAAGCAGTAGAGGATGGCGTTACTTATTATTTTATTGACAACGAGTCTTATTTTAACGGATTTAAACCTTACAGCGGCAATGTGTATGAAGACATCGAAAAATTTTCCTTTTTCTCAAAAGCTGCACTGTCGGCACTTCCGCTGATCGGGTTCAAACCGGATCTGATTCACTGCCATGACTGGCAGACAGGACTGGTTCCTGTGTATCTGCATGAGCGTTTTCAGGGAAATGAATTTTTCCGCGGCATCAAGTCGGTTATGACGATTCATAATCTGAAATTCCAGGGAAGATGGGAGATTGACGCGGTAAAGTCCCTGACGGGACTGCCTGATTACTATTTTACTTCCGACAAGTTAGAATGTTATAAGGATGCCAATCTCTTAAAGGGCGGTCTGGTATTTGCGGATGCGATCACAACAGTATCCGATACCTATGCAGAGGAAATCAAGACAGCATTCTATGGAGAGGGTCTGGACGGATTGATGAGGGCCAGAAGCAATGACCTTCGCGGAATTGTAAATGGCATTGATTATGATGAATACAATCCGGAAACAGACAAGTATATTGAGCATTGCTATAATGCGATCAATTTCCGGAAGGAAAAGGTTAAGAATAAACGGGCATTACAAAAGGAGCTTGGTCTGGCAGAAGATGATAAGAAGATGATGATCGGAATTGTTTCGCGACTGACAGATCAGAAGGGATTTGATCTGATTGCCTATGTCATGGATGAACTGTGTCAGGATGATGTACAGATCGTAGTGCTTGGAACCGGTGAAGAACGTTATGAGAATATGTTCCGTCACTTTGACTGGAAATACAATCAGAAGGTATCTGCCAATATTTATTATTCTGAAGCAATGTCCCATAAGATCTATGCTTCCTGCGATGCATTTTTGATGCCGTCCCTGTTTGAGCCGTGCGGACTCAGCCAGTTAATGGCACTTCGCTATGGTACGGTACCCATTGTGAGGGAAACCGGCGGACTCAAAGATACCGTGGAACCATATAATGAATATGAGAGCAAAGGGACCGGATTCAGCTTTAAGAATTATAATGCACATGAGATGCTGGCAACGATCCGTTATGCAGAACAGATCTATTATGATAAAAAGCGTGAGTGGAATAAGATTGTGGATCGTGCAATGGCTGCGGATTTCTCATGGAAGGTGTCTGCATCCAGATATCAGGAGATGTATGACTGGCTGATCGGTTAATATGCCAGGCTGTTTTAGATAAGTCTATCAAACCGGCAGGAATTATACCTGCCGGTTTTGTGTGTGTTGAGACAGTTGACAGTATTTCTATTTTTGATATGGAGGAAACTATGGCATTTGACGGAATAACGATTGCCGGAATCGTTTCGGAATTAAGAAATACAATTTTAAACGGAAGAATTTATAAGATCGCACAGCCGGAAGAAGACGAACTGTTATTGACGATTAAAAATAACGGAAGTCAGTATCGCCTGCTGTTAAGTGCGGATGCTTCCCTGCCGCTGATCTATCTGACGGATAATAATAAACCAAGTCCGATGACGGCACCGAACTTTTGTATGCTTCTCAGAAAACATCTGCAGAATGCCAGAATCGTCGGGGTCGGGCAGCCTGAGCTGGAGCGTGTGGTGGAATTTCAGTTAGAGCATCTGAACGAGCTGGGAGATCTGTGCCGCAAAAAGCTGATGGTGGAGGTAATGGGAAAGCATTCCAATATTATTTTTACCGATAATCAGGATAAGATCATTGACAGTATTAAGCATATTTCCGGTATGATCAGCTCTGTCCGGGAGGTACTTCCGGGAAGAGATTACTTTATTCCAAAGACGCAGGATAAGAAAAATCCGCTTTTGGCAGAAAAAGAGCAGGTAGAGGCACTGTTTGCAGATAAAGGAATTGCATGCTATAAGCTGCTGTACGCTTCTTACACAGGCATCTCTCCTGTAATTGCACAGGAGATCTGCTACCGTGCGGGGATTGACAGCAATCTGCCTGGAGGAAGTCTGGATGCCGGACAAAGGGAATGCGTGGCAGCTGCTTTTACAGGCTTAATGGAACGGGTAAAACACAACGATTTTTACTGCTCCATTGTTTATGAGAACAAGGCTCCCAGAGAATATGCGGCAGTACCGCTCACCATGTATGCAGCAGATGTTACCAGACAGTATGAGAGTATCTCACAACTGCTGGAGGATTATTATGCACAAAAAAGTGCGGTTACGAGAATCCGCCAGAAGTCCGTCGATTTAAGAAAGATCGTACAGACGGCTTTGGAGCGAAATGTAAAGAAATATGATCTGCAGTTAAAACAGCTTGCAGATACACAGAAAAGGGAACAGTACAGGATCTACGGGGAACTGCTCAATGCGTACGGGTATGAAGTTAAGACGGGGGCCAAGTCCATGGAAGCACTCAATTACTATACCAACGAGATGATCACAATTCCACTCGATCCTTTGTACAGTGCCGGGGAGAATGCAAAGCGCTATTTTGACAAGTATGGAAAACTGAAACGTACTTATGAGGCATTACAGGAGCTGACAAGGGAGACAAAAGCGGAAATCGATCATCTGGAATCTGTTGCAACAGCGCTTGATATCGCGCAAAAAGAAGAAGATCTTGTTCAGATCAAGGAAGAATTGATTCAAAACGGCTATATTAAACGCAAAGGGGTTCAAAAGAAGACCAAAATCACAAGCAAACCTTTCCATTTTGTCAGCAGTGATGGATTTGATATATATGTAGGAAAAAATAATTTTCAGAATGATGAATTAACATTTCAGTTTGCGGTCGGGAATGACTGGTGGTTTCATGCCAAGGGAATTCCGGGATCCCATGTGGTTGTTAAAACAAACGGAAAAGAATTGCCCGACAGAACTTATGAAGAGGCAGCAAGGCTTGCAGCGCATTTCAGTAAGGGAGTGGCACAGGAAAAAACGGAAGTGGATTATACAGAAAAAAAGAATGTTAAAAAACCGGCAGGTGCCAAACCGGGATTTGTGGTCTATTATACCAATTATTCCATGATGATCGGGACTGACATTACGGGGATCAGGTGCTTAAATTCTTGACGATATTTCGAGCATGTAATATAATGAAGCGAGATATGTATCGGATGGGGGATTACATGATGATCAAAAGTATGACCGGTTTTGGCAGAAGTGAAGTTTCAGAAGGGGCAAGAAAATTTACGATAGAGATGAAAGCCGTAAATCACCGCTATCTGGACGTTACAATTAAGATGCCAAAGAAACTGAATGTATTTGAGGCAGCAATCAGAAGTGAACTGAAGAATTATATCCAGCGTGGTAAAGTGGATATTTTTATTACCTATGAAGACACTTCCGAGAACAATGTTATGATCAAATATAATCATGATATTGCGGCTGAATATATGAAATATCTGAAGGAAATGGCAGAAGAATTCGGATTGGATAATGATATCCGGGTTTCGACGCTTTCCAGATATCCGGAAGTACTCACCATGGAAGAACAGAACACAGATGAAGAAGAAATCTGGAAGGTACTTCAGAAAGCAGTGGATATTGCAGCACAGGGGATGGCTGAAAGCAGGATCCGCGAGGGCGAAAATCTGAAAGAAGACCTGCTTGGAAAGCTGGATGATATGGAGAAGAATGTTGCTTTTATTGCAGAACGCTCTCCACAGATCGTTGCGGAGTACAGACAGAAGCTCGCGGATAAAGTACATGAGCTTTTGGATGGTGCGGCAGTTGATGAGAACCGAATTGCAACGGAAGTTACAATTTATGCGGATAAAATCTGTGTAGATGAAGAAATGGTACGTCTGCGCAGCCATATCGAAGCAGTCCGCAAGGCATTATATGACGGAGGAAGCATCGGGCGCAAGCTGGATTTCCTTGCACAGGAGATGAACCGTGAGGCGAATACCATCTTATCCAAGGCAAATGACCTGACTGTTTCCGACTGTGGAATAGAATTAAAGACAACCATTGAGAAGATCAGAGAGCAGATCCAGAATATTGAATAAAGGGTAAATGCATGAATAAGCTGATTCATATCGGTTTTGGGAATATTGTGAATACGGATAAGATCATTGCGATTGTCAGTCCGGATTCGGCACCTGTGAAACGTATGGTCCAGAAAGCCAGGGAAGACGGCATGGTCATTGATGCCACACAGGGAAGAAAAACAAAGGCAGTATTGGTTATGGAAAACTCACAGGTGGTGTTATCAGCACTGCTTCCGGAGACAATATCGGGGCGTGCGAGAGAATTGCCTGAGAACGGAGAAACAGATAACTTATGAATACAAAGGGAATACTGATAGTGGTCTCCGGGTTTGCCGGAGTGGGAAAGGGTACATTGATGAAACGTCTGGTGCAGAATTATGATAATTATGCATTGTCGGTTTCCATGACGACCAGAGCCCCAAGACCGGGAGAAGAGAACGGGAGAGACTATTTTTTTGTAACCAAGGAAGATTTTGAAAAAAAGATTGCAGAAAAAGGCATGATTGAGCATGCCTGCTATTGCGGAAATTATTACGGCACGCCCAGATTTTATGTTGAAGAACAGATTGCAGCGGGAAAAGATGTGATACTGGAGATCGAAATCCAGGGGGCCATGAAGGTGAAAAAACAATTTCCGGAGGCTGTACTGATATATGTACTTCCACCAAGTGCGGCTGAACTGGAAGCCCGTCTGCGTGGCAGGGCAACAGAAACGGAAGAGAAGATCCGTGAACGTTTAAGCCGTGCGGCAACTGAGAGCGAAGGACTGGAGAAGTATGACTATATCATCGTAAACGATGATCTGGATGAATGTGAGAAAAAGCTTCACGGTATTTTACAGGCGGCACATTATACACCATTGAGAAATGAAGAATTTATTCATACTCTGAGGGAAGAATTAAAGGGATTTATGAAAGGAGAAAGATAGATATGATACATCCATCGTATGCAGATTTAATCAAAGTAGTAAACAGTGGAGTTGAGGAGGGGGAAGAACCCGTAATCAGCAGCCGTTATTCCATTGTTATGGCAACAGCCAAGAGAGCCAGACAGATCATCGCAGGAGATGCACCTTTAGTTGATGGGGCAGACGGTAAAAAGCCGTTATCCGTAGCAGTTGAAGAACTGAATGAAGGAAAAATCAAGATCCTGAGTGATGATGCAGAAGAAGAGGAAGAATAAGAACTGAAAAAAAGGGAAATACCTGAAACGGTACTTTCCTTTTTTGAATGTAAAGGGAAAATGTTATGCTGAAAATAATGATGGTATCACTGGGGTGTGATAAAAACCTTGTGGATACGGAAATGATGCTCGGAATGTTACAGGATGCCGGGTATTGTTTCACTGATGACGAAACACAGGCAGATGTTATTATTGTAAACACCTGCTGTTTTATTGGAGATGCCAAAGAAGAAAGTATTAATACACTGATTGAAATGGGGGCGCTTAAGCAGACAGCAAATGCAAAGGTGCTGATTGCAGCAGGATGTCTGGCACAGAGATATGCCAGGGAAATACAGGAAGAGATTCCGGAAGTGGATGCAATCCTTGGAACGCTGGCGATCGATGAAATCGTAAAGGCAGTCCGCGAAACAGTGGAAGGAAAACATGACCTGTATATGGAAGATATTAACAGGGAGCCTGTGCATGATAAGAAACGCGTGGTAACTACCGGAGGGCATTTTGCATATCTCAAAATTGCCGAGGGATGCGATAAACGATGCAGCTACTGTATTATTCCGAAAGTACGCGGAAGCTATCGCAGTGTGCCCATGGAAAGTCTGCTGACAGAGGCAAAAGAGCTGGTAGCAGGTGGTGTAAAAGAGCTGATACTTGTTGCACAGGAAACGACATTGTATGGGAAAGATCTGTATGGAAAAAAAATGCTTCCGGAACTGTTAAAGGAGCTTTGTAAGATAGACGGTCTGTATTGGATCCGGATCCTGTATTGTTATCCTGAGGAAATCACGGATGAACTGATCGGGGTTATCCGCACTGAGAAAAAAATATGCCATTATCTGGATATGCCGATTCAGCATGCTTCAGACCGTATATTGAAGAAAATGGGAAGGCGCACCAACCGTGCAGAGCTGACAGAGAGGATCAGGAGGCTTCGTGAGCAGATTCCGGATATCTGTTTAAGAACCACATTGATTACGGGTTTTCCGGGTGAAACAGAGGAAGATCATGAGATCATGCTGGATTTTGTTGATGAGATGCAGTTTGACAGACTGGGCGTTTTCACCTATTCGGCAGAGGAGGATACTCCTGCGGCAGAGATGCCCGGGCAGATACCGGAAGAAATAAAAGCGGACAGGCGTGATGCAGTAATGGAACTCCAGCAGGAGATTGCATTTGATAAGGCGGAAGATATGGCAGGAAAAACCGTGCTTGCCATGATTGAGGGCAAAGTGGCGGATGAGAACTGCTATATTGCCAGAACTTATAAGGATGCGCCGAATGTGGACGGATATCTGTTCATCAATACTTCAAGAGAACTGATGACCGGAGATTTTGCCAAAGTAGTGGTTACCGGATCTTATGAATATGACCTGATCGGGGAACTGGAAGACGAATACCGGAATCATACAGAAGAACCAGAATGAAAGGCAGGATATGAAGATGAATTTACCTAATAAGCTGACAATGTTTCGCGTGATTTTAATTCCCTTTTTTGTATTCTTTATGCTGACGGATTATGTAGGAGAAGTGTCTAAGTGGATTGCACTTGGCATTTTTATTCTGGCAAGCTTAACCGATCTTTTAGACGGAAAGATTGCAAGAAAATATAATCTGGTAACAAATTTTGGAAAATTTATGGATCCTTTGGCAGACAAATTGCTTGTATGTTCGGCGCTGATCTGTCTTGTGGATCTGGACAGAATTCCGTCCTGGATCGTAATCATTATCATTGCAAGAGAGTTTGTGATCAGCGGCTTCAGACTGATTGCTTCCGATAATGGGGTTGTAATTGCGGCAAGCTACTGGGGCAAATTCAAGACTACTTTCCAGATGATTATGGTATGCCTGATGATTGCGGATATCAGCCGGATTGCGATTGTAACTCAGGTGGTTATGTGGATTGCACTGGTATTGACGGTGATCTCGCTGATTGATTATCTGTGGAAGAACCGGTCTGTTATGGGAGATCAGAAATAACGACAGAGAAAACGTCCGGCAAAGATGGGAAGGAGCATGGCAATGACGGTAGAGATTGTGTGTGTCGGTACAGAACTTTTGTTGGGGAATATTGTAAATACAAATGCGGCATATCTGGCAGAACAGTGTGCGGGAATAGGACTTTCCTGTTATTATCAGAGTGTTGTGGGGGATAATAAGGAAAGGCTTTTAGAAACAATCAGGACGGCGATTGGCAGATCCGATATTGTGTTGTTAAGCGGAGGACTGGGACCAACACAGGATGATCTGACAAAAGAAACGGCGGCACTTGCTATGGGGAAAGAGCTGGTGCTTGATGAACACAGCAGGCAGCGCATTGAAGAGTATTTTGCCAAAAAGGGTGTAAAGATCACGGACAATAACTGGAAACAGGCATATGTACCAAAGGACAGTATTGTGCTGGATAATCATAACGGCACAGCACCGGGAATGATTATGGAAAGTGATGCAGCCAGAGTGATATTATTACCGGGTCCGCCAAATGAATTAAAGCCCATGTTTGAGGAATCTGTCCGCCCTTATCTGGAGGCACTGGAGCCGGGTGTGATATGCTCTAAAATCGTAAAGATCTGCGGTGTGCCGGAAAGCACGGTGGAGACTGAGATCAAGGATCTGATCGAGGCACAGGGCAATCCGACGATTGCGCCGTATGCCAAAACCGGAGAAGTACATATCAGGGTAACGGCAAAAGCAAATGATGAAAAAGAGGCGAAGAGCCTGATCAAGCCGGTTGTCCGTGAACTGAAAGCACGTTTCGGCATGGATGTGTATTCAACGGAAGAGGGTGTGGATCTGCAGAAAGCGGTGGTTGAGCTGTTACTTGCCAATAAATTGACGGTAAGTACGGTAGAGTCGTGTACCGGCGGAATGCTTGCTGCGAGACTGATTGATATACCGGGTGTTTCCGAGAGCTTTAAGTATGGCTATATTACATATTCTAACAAGGCGAAACGAAGGATTCTGGGTGTAAAAAAGGCAACATTGGAAAAGTATGGGGCAGTCAGTGCGCAGACCGCAAAGGAAATGGCGAAGGGGGCCGCCCTTTTATCAAAATCCGATGTAACAGTTGCGATCACGGGAATTGCAGGACCGGATGGCGGCACAGAGGAAAAACCGGTCGGGCTTGTATATGTTGCCTGCCAGATCTGTGGAAGAAACATCGTAAAAGAGCTGAGATTGAGCGGAAACCGTAATAAGATCAGAGAGACTACCGTGGCTCAGGCACTCATTCTGATGCGAAAATCTATTTTAGAGTACTATAGTCAGCAGACGTTTGGAAAAGAAAAATAGAATGGTATAAAACGGGGAAACATATGAATGAATCAAGGCGTGTGGATTATTTGGATATGGTAAAGGGAATCGGCATTATCCTGGTCGTTGCGGGACATTGCGGATATCTGGCAAAAAATGCACTTACCGTTATCTATTCTTTTCACATGCCCTTATTTTTTATTGTATCCGGTATGATCAGCTGCTACCGCGGGGATGAAATGCAGCCCTTGAAGCAGCTTATGGTGAAGAGGCTGAAAAGCCTTATGATCCCATATGCAATATTCAGTCTGATCTATCTGGCAATCTATGGGGGGTATTTCTGCTATATTGCCGGATATCTGACTCCGGAGATGATAATGAGATATGCGATACAGGCAGTGAGTCTGGATGGTATGTCGGTACTTTGGTTTTTAAGTGCCCTTTTTCTTGCAGAACTTATCTTTTTTTGTATCAGAAAGGCATTTGGAAAAAGGGTAACCTATCTGTTATGTTTTGTTCTGATGATTGCAGTAAGTCTTTTGAAAAGGCATATTCTGGGCGTATTTAGCGTTGATTCCCTATGGCAGACTGCGATTACCGGATTTATCAGCGCATGGCTGCGCGGCATGATCGGAGCCGGATTCTTTGCAATGGGCTATGCGACCACGGAAGTGATCCATGCAGTGGATGAAAAGTGCGTTCAGACGGCGCAGGGGCAGAACAGGGAACGGATCAGAAAGCTGTTGGAGCTGCTTGGCGGGATCGTGCTGTTGACCGCAACGGTCGGACTTAGCCTGTATAACGGAAATGTGGAGCTGCGGTCCATGACATTCGGAAAGCTGCCAATTTATTTTGTATGTGCTTATATCGGAACGCTGGCGATGATCATGATCTGCAGAGGATTGCCGAAATTACGTTGGTTATCCTATTTGGGGATAAATTCAATGGTCATTATGGTGACACATCTGGATTGTCAATATATGCTAATATCTGTCAGGATTGGAAAGTTCTTTGTATCGCTTTCTCCTTATGCAAAATGGTATTGCCTGTATTTTGGAATGATACTCAGTATGACGGCATTGGAACTGGTTACCATTTATCTGATCAACCATTTTGCACCGTTTTTGATAGGAAGACGTAAACGAAAGAAATGAAGGAATATGGAAAAATGAAGGAACTATCATTTGAAAGTGATTATATAGAAGGGGCACATGAAAAAATTCTAAAACGCTTGCATACGATGCTTGAGAGCTATGAAGGTGTAGTAGCGGCAAAAAGATACGGGGAGGAAAAGGTATGAAAGAAAAATTAAGCGTACTCATGTTAAATGGAAGTCCAAGGCCAAATGGTAATACGTCGCTGGCACTTAAAGAAATGGAACAGATATTTCTGCAAAATGGTGTAGAAGTAGAAACGCTGCAGATCGGCAATAAAGATATCCGTGGATGCATTGCATGCAATACTTGTTTTGAAAAAGGAAAGTGTGTTTTTGATGATATGGTGAATGAGATTGCACTGAAATTCGAGCAGGTGGACGGCTTGGTGGTAGCAAGCCCTGTTTATTATGCTTCTGCAAATGCAACCCTGGTTGCGTGTCTGGACAGATTATTTTATAGTACCCATTTTGACAAGACAATGAAAGTAGGGGCGAGCGTCGTATGTGCAAGAAGAGGAGGATGCTCAGCTACTTTTGATGGGTTAAATAAGTATTTTACGATATCCGGTATGCCGATTGCATCCAGTCAGTATTGGAACAGTATTCATGGAAGAAACCCGGGAGAAGCAGGTATGGATGAAGAAGGCTGCCAGACCATGCGTACCCTGGCAAGAAATATGACATTCCTGATGAAGAGCATTGCACTTGGAAAGGAACAGTTTGGACTGCCGGAAAAAGAAGCGAGGATAGGGACGAATTTTATTCGTTAGATATTTTAAACGAAGGGAAAGGCAAGAGCTGCCAACAAAGAGTTGCAAAAAGGAACGGAATGGATTCTACTGATTCAGAATCTTTCCGTTCCTTTTTTTGCTGATAGGAATTTGCTTTATCCGATCATCTGTTTAAGCTTCATTTTGTAAATGCTCTTTTACATATTCGCGAATGAAGAAATCATCTTCCGGCATCTGGCAGCCTACAATATAGAGCCCATCATTATTGGAACAGCGGATCACATGACCTTCCAGATGATCGTGGTGAGGCAGATCAAAATCTTTGATATCAATTGTTAAGACTGCACCCTTATGAGTGGAGAAGTAGTCATTATGTGTCAGGAATGCAAAGCCGTTTGCGCTGATATTATCCAAAGTTCCCTCTATGGTAAGATCAGAATCCTTGCAGGTGATGATGCAGGGACGGGAGATATCCATGCGGGGATATTTACGTCTGTTATTGATCTTTGGTCTGGATTCAATTGTAATGTTATAGACATTGGCTTCCTGACCGGGTGCAGAGATTATCCTGGCATTGTCCCAAAGATATAATACATTTACAACGGTTACCTGCAGTTTGCAGAGAGTCGGTTCTGTAAAATGAGGTGTATCCTGAAGAGAAACAGCCATGGTATTATTGTTCCGCGTCAGAAGTTCGCCGTGATAGATTTTTCCATCTTCAGTGGTCACGGAAAGCTTCATGCCGGGAAACACGTCTTCGGTTCCCATGAAACCGCCGATCCCAAGTTCGCACATCAGTGCTTCGATGACGGTTTCAATGGAATCAATGTTGCTGGCAGATTCGTCGTATTTGCTCAGCATTCTGTTATTGATTTCACCGGAATCGTTAATGCAGTTTGTCATGTCGGTAACAATATCTGTGACATTATTCAGGTTGTCAACGAGATGGATATTGGAGGATTCCACTTCTTTCATGGAAGTGTCGATTGCTTTGATGTTTTCTCCTAATTGCATGGTATCGGATGCAATCTGCGAAACATTGTTGCCGGCAAGTGTTACTTTATCAAGTGTCAGCTGGATCAGCTTTAAGGTTTCTTCCATGGAAGCAGTCATTTTTTCAGAAGTATCTTCCAGACGCTGGAGTGCTTCCCAGATCTGACCGGAAGAGGTTTTGGTTTCTGTGCTCAGGGTACGGATCTGATCGGCGACAACTGCAAATCCCTTTCCGGCTTCGCCGGCGCGGGCAGCTTCGATGGAAGCATTGAGTGCAAGAAGATTGGTCTGGTTGGAGATTTTTTCAATTGTTCCGGTTTCCTGTTTTACCATGGCAAATTCGTTCTTAAAATTGTGAAGAGTCTGCTCAATCTCACCCGACAGGGAGGCCATGGTGTTGGCAGTGGTGATCAGGCTTTCAAGGTCGGAATGACTGATCTGGGCATGCTGGCTGCAGGTATCCGTTAATGCTACCATTTGCTCAATCATTTCAGCAACATGGTTGACCTGGGACTGGATATCCGTAGTCATTTCATTGGAAGAAGTAGTGCTGCCCTGCAGATTCTGATTGCTGCTCTGAAGCTTATGAAGACTCTGGACAACAATGCTAGCGCCATGGGTATTTTCGGACGCAAGCTCCTGAACAACAGTAATACCGTTCATAATGGAATTGCAGGCCTGCTTTACTTTTTCAACGGTAGTAATAACACGCTGAAGATCAGCGCGGATGCTGTCCATCATTGCTCCATCCGATTCGTTCAGGTGTTTGATGGACATGACATAACAGATGTAGCAGAGAATAATGCAGGCAAGCTCTAATTGATAATCTTTCATATTGGATGCAGAATTGAAACCAAGTGAAATACGGTAGGCCGAACTCCCAACAATGATGATTGCATTGGTAATTCCGCAGGTGATCATAAAGCGCTTGTTTTTATACAATACAAGGAGACTTGTAACCGGTAATATGTAGGTAAATGCAATAGGTGAGCTGGTGGTACTGATTACAAAAGTATAAAAGATGCCATAACCGATTACCAGATCATATTTGTATAATTCAGTTGTAAAACCCTTTACACGAAGCAGTATCTCACCAATGATGATCGGGAGCCAGCAAAGTGTCAAAAAGACAAGATAGTAAGAGACTCCGCGCAAACCGTTTGCAACATCGCTGCCATAATTGGCGGATAACAGGATTGCAAATATAAGCCAGATTTTCCGGGCACGCCGGTTCGCTTTTTCTTTAAAAACTGATTCATCATAATTCATAGGAAGCTTCCTCCTGAAAGTAATCTGATATAGATTTTATTGTCAACAGACTTTCTTCTAAAGACGGATCAAATACGCTGAATGCATGCGTCAATTTTTTGTTTGCGGGAAAGTCCAGCAATATATGTGGGACACCGTATTTTTTCAAAGCTTTCTCAAAATGGATGGTATAACTGCGCAGGTGGTCATTATGACTTGTGACCAGAAAGCACGGTGGAAGCGAACGGACAATATCGGGATGCTCGGGATTGACATAGGGAGCAAATTCAGACTGCCTGTAATGCGGACCGTACAGATATTTGGGAAGAAATAAACCAATCTTGTCAAAGCGGTTGGTATAAAACATACCACTGATCAGACCAAGTGCTCTTATGTGTGTGGACGCAGGCGTTATATGTGCTGCATCCGCAATGGAAGAACAGTTCTGCATGGCTGTGCAATAGGTCAGTAGACAAGCACCTCCACTGTCACCGACGGCATAGATCCTGTCAGGGTCTGCGTTGTAGGCTGCAAGCAGGTCATTGATGCATTGCATCGCATGAAACAGATCGTCACACTGATCGAAGAACAGGCAATCCGGAACCAGGCGGTATTCAATGCTGAAGACCAGGTAACCAAGTCTGCACAGCTGTGCACAGAAATAGCGATTAAATTCCTTACATCCGAGCAGGAGGCCGCCGCCGTGAACATTGATAATGACCGGGAGCTTTTTCTCCGATGAATGTTTCGGACGGTAGATATCCATGCGGTGTGCTTCAAGACCATCATTCCCGTATGGGATATCGCTTTCTTCAAGAATATCATCCGGCATGGAAAAACGTTCTTCGCGGGCGGGAAGATCTTTAAGAAAATCCGCACGCTGCTTATAAAAAGTGTTTTTCATAAAATTACTCATAAGAATCCTCATTTTCTTTTGTATTACGCATATATCCAAAAGAATGGCATATATTATCATAATAGAATATTTTAAGAACACATTCAATAGCATTTTGCACATGAAACGAAGAAGACAGATACTCTGAGAATGAGAAGCATATATATTTAGAAAACTGAAGAAAAGATTGCTGTGAACGGTGAATTATGATAAAGTAATAATATCTGAAAACATATCTTTACTCGTAATGAGTATCTGGCATTTCTGCCGGAAAATTCAGAAAATGAATGAAAAAATGGGAGGGATGCCGATTGAGGGAAGTTTATTGGACTTCAAAATGAATAAGATAGAAAGAAAAGAAAACAGTTGACAGAATCGAACAAATGTTTTATAGTTCTGTGTAGAACATTTGTTCTGATTCCCTTTTATTGGTCAGAAGGAGATAAAAATGGAAAAAGATGAAAAATTAAAAGCGCTTGATGCAGCAATTTCACAGCTGGAGAAGCAATATGGCAGAGGTGCGGTTATGAGACTTGGAGATCCTGCCGCAAAAATGAATGTGGAAACAATACCGACGGGTTCTTTAAGCCTTGATCTTGCACTCGGACTTGGCGGAATCCCAAAAGGAAGAATTATAGAGATTTACGGTCCGGAATCCAGTGGTAAGACAACAGTTACTTTACATATGATTGCGGAAGTGCAGAAACGTGGCGGAATCGCAGGATTTATTGATGCAGAGCATGCATTGGATCCGATTTATGCAAAGAATATCGGTGTTGATATAGATAATTTATATATTTCACAACCGGATTGCGGTGAACAGGCATTGGAAATTACAGAAACCATGGTGCGTTCGGGAGCAATTGATATTGTTGTAGTAGACTCTGTGGCAGCTTTGGTGCCGAAAGCGGAAATTGATGGTGATATGGGGGATTCCCATGTAGGACTTCAGGCAAGACTGATGTCACAGGCTCTTCGTAAACTGACTGCAGTAATCAGCAAATCAAATTGTACAGTTGTATTTATTAACCAACTGCGAGAAAAAGTGGGAGTTATGTTTGGTAATCCGGAGACAACAACCGGTGGACGTGCATTGAAGTTCTATTCATCGGTAAGACTGGATGTCAGAAGAATTGAAGCAATTAAACAGGGGGGAGAAGTGGTAGGAAACAGAACCAGGGTAAAAGTGGTCAAGAATAAGATCGCACCGCCGTTTAAGGAAGCGGAATTTGATATTATGTTTGGAGAGGGTATTTCTACTTATGGAGATATTCTGGATATAGCTGCATCCGCCGATATCGTAAGCAAGACCGGCGCATGGTATGCATATATGGGAAATAAGATTGGTCAGGGACGTGAAAATGCAAAACAATATTTGAAGGATAATCCTCAGGTGTGTGCAGAAATTGAACAGAAGGTCAGAGAACATTTCGGACTGACAGAACAGAAGGCTGATCAGGGAAAGAAAGAAGAGACAGAGTCATAACGGAACGAAAGCAGGCAGGATATAAGATATGATTGTTACACAGATAACGGAAGTATCAAAAGCAAGATGCCGTGTTGAGATCGATCAGGAAATCGCCTTTGTGTTATACAAAGGCGATTTGCGTATCTACCATATAAAAACCGGCGTAAATTTACCGGATGAGACATATCGAAGCTTAATGCAGGACGTATTGCCCAAACGGGCGAAGCTAAGGTGCATGAATCTGTTAAAAAGCAGGGATTATACGGAAGCGGAGCTGATGCGCAAGCTTCAGACCGGAGGTTACCCGGGGTGTGTGATACAGGAAGCAATTGATTATGTCAGGTCGTACGGTTACGTTGGCAACAGGAACTATGCTGAGAAATATATAGATACATACGGAGAAATACGCAGTTACAGAAGAATTGAACAGGATCTGGTCAGAAAAGGAATCCCAAAAGAAATTATAGAGAGTGTATATCAGAAAAAAATGGAGACGGAAGAAGACCCGGAACCGGCACAGATTCAGAAAATCCTGACGAAACGAGGATATTTTGAACGGACAATGACCCGTGAAGAAAAAATGAAAATATTCGCCTGCCTTGCAAGAAAAGGCTACTCAATAGATAAGATCAAAAGATGCATGAATTGTGAAATGGACGAATAAATTGTACTTTTCTACAGGAATAATTGTGAGTTTCTACAATACTTACTTGACATAACTAGGATTACAGAGTAAAATTTAACTGTTGTAAAATTGAGAGTTAGGATGTGATTTGAACCGATCAGATCCTATAACGCATATTCGTACAATGAAAATTTAATAAGGAGGTGCTCCTGTACATGATCCCAGTAGTGGTAGCTGTCCTTGTGACTCTTGTAATTGCCGTACCCATTACTGCATTTGTTGCAACGAACCGATACAAAAAGCTCGTTGAGGCAAAAATCGGTAATGCGGATGAGAAGGCAAGAGAGATTATCGACGAGGCTCTGAAAACCGCTGAAGCGAAAAAACGTGAGGGACTGCTTGAAGTGAAGGAAGAATCTATCCGGACAAAGAATGAACTGGATAAGGAAATCAAAGAACGCAGAGCAGAAGCGCAACGTTATGAGAGACGAGTTCAGCAGAAGGAAGAGAACATCGACAAGAAGGCTGATGCAATCGAAAAGAAAGAAGCAAGTCTGGTTGCAAAAGAAGAAGAGTTGAACAAGCAGAAAGAACAGATAGCAAAACTCAACGAGCAGCGCGTACAGGAACTAGAACGAATCTCAGGTTTAACCTCCGAACAGGCAAAAGATTACTTATTGAAAATTGTTGAAGATGAAGTAAAACATGAATCAGCCGTGCTGATCAAGGAAATGGAAAGCAAGGCGAAAGAGGAAGCGGACAAGAAGGCAAAGGAATACGTAGTAAATGCAATACAGAGATGTGCTGCTGATCACGTATCCGAATCTACGATTTCAGTCGTCCAGCTTCCGAGTGACGAGATGAAGGGAAGAATCATCGGTCGTGAAGGTCGAAACATCCGTACATTGGAAACAATGACAGGTGTTGACCTGATTATTGATGATACGCCGGAAGCAGTTATTTTATCCGGTTTTGATCCGATTCGTCGTGAGGTTGCCCGCATTGCCCTCGAGAAACTGATTGTTGATGGAAGAATCCATCCGGCCAGAATCGAAGAGATGGTTGAAAAGGCACAAAAAGAAGTTGAGGTTATGATCAAAGAAGAAGGTGAGGCTGCTACCCTGGAGGTAGGTGTACATGGTATTCACCCTGAATTGGTCAGATTACTCGGCAAGATGAAATTCAGAACAAGCTATGGTCAGAATGCGTTAAAACATTCCATCGAAGTCGCACAGTTGTCAGGACTTCTTGCATCCGAATTGGGACTGGATGTCAGAATGGCAAAACGTGCAGGTCTGCTTCATGATATCGGAAAAGCAGTTGACCATGAAATGGAAGGATCTCATATCCAGCTTGGTGTGGAGCTTTGTAAGAAATACAGAGAATCCCAGATTGTTATTAATGCAGTAGAATCACATCATGGCGATGTTGAACCGACTTCATTGATTGCATGTATTGTACAGGCTGCCGACACGATTTCAGCGGCAAGACCGGGTGCAAGACGAGAAACGCTGGAAACATATACAACACGATTAAAACAGTTAGAAGATATTACAAACAATTTCAAAGGTGTAGACAAATCTTTTGCTATTCAGGCAGGTAGAGAGGTTCGTGTAATGGTAGTTCCTGAACAGATCAGCGATGCTGACATGGTACTTCTGGCACGTGATATTTCAAAACAGATTGAATCTGAATTGCAGTATCCGGGACAGATTAAAGTGAATGTCATTCGTGAATCACGAGTTATCGATTACGCAAAGTAATACTGTAAGACAAAGTAAAGATCCTATAAACATGGTTTATGGGATCTTTTTTGTATGATGGATGAGAAAAAATGTCCTTTGTCAACGTCTAACTGATAAGAAGGCGATAAAGAAAGTAAAGGTATGAATATGGATACTGCATTTTTAATTGTAATGATTCTGATATTTTTATGTGCGATGTATGAAACAGTTTGGATATTGTGCAAAAAAGAAGCAAATCTTAAGCCGGAGTACTATGAAGTCACAGCTGTCAGCGAGATGGGGACAAGACCAGATCAGCAAGATGCACTCTGGTTCTCGGGAATGCAGGATATACAATCCTGTGCAAAAATCTATGATGAGGACGCCTGTCTTGCAGTAGTTGCAGACGGCATGGGCGGTCTGAAAAACGGTGGGATGATCAGTCATATAATTGCGGAGGAGATGAAGAATGCTTTTTTTTCTTCTGATCGTCCGGAAGAACCGGTGGCATTTTTACAAAATGCACTTTGGAAGATCAATAAGAGCGTGGAACAGTATTTGAGTGAGCATGGAAATGAAAATGGAGGATCCACGATTGTAGCTGCATATATCCATGAAGGATCATTATATTTCCTTTCAGTTGGTGACAGCCGGATCTATCTGGTACATCATGGACGTATTCAGCAGTTAAATATAGAGCATACATTTGGAAATGATTTGGATGATCTGGCAATGCGCGGGCTCATATCCGAAGAAGAAGCAAAGAATAACCCGCAAAGGGGAGCTTTGACGAGTTATGTCGGTATGGAAGAAATTAAAAAAATAGATGGAAATATAAAACCGATTTCTCTTGAAAAAGGGGATGTGGTTCTGTTGATGTCAGATGGCGTTTACAGAAGCGTGGATGAGGATAAACTGCTGGCATATGCAGAAGAAAAGGACTGTCGCAGGATTACAATGGGAATCAAAGAGGAAGTCATGTTCCGTCACAAATCAAAACAGGACAATTATTCTGTTATTGCCATTCGGGTTTTATAATGCTACAATAACAGATAAGAGCAAAAAGCTGCGGAGGTGTAATGATATCATGGGTCAGATAGGATGGATTTTAGTTGGAATCATTGGTGTTTCTGTAATTGCTGCAGTAATTGTCGCTGCAGTTACGTCGGTCATTGCGGGAGTTGTCGGAAGCAACGAAGACGACGAGGCATAAAATAGCTTCTTAATATTGACAAATAGAGTACTTCGTGATAACCTACAGATACTCTTTGCACTGCATATATCTACAGTACAAACTGAGCAGACCGTGACAGGTGTCATGGAGTCGGGTCACTGAAGTGACAGTGGAAGTCTTCATCCACGGGACAGTAGTTGCTAATACTGATTCGTGGGTGTTTTTTTATCTTTTTTTTCAGGTCTTAGTCATGGATTATCCCCACCAATCGTAAAGTGCCATAGAGCTATCTTAGTTATGGAGGTAACTGAATATGGAAAGAAAACAGGAAATGACAAAAGTGACAAATATGTCGGATGAAGAATTTCGAAGTGTGGCGGACAGAGTGTCCTATGTGACAATTGCCGGAAATATTCTGCTTGCTATCGGAAAGTTATTGGCAGGTTTTATTGCCCATTCGAATGCAATGATCAGTGACGCTGTGCATTCGGCATCGGACGTTTTCAGCACGATTGTTGTGATTATCGGAATTCGGCTTGCGTCTAAGAAAGCGGATAAAGAACATCCGTATGGGCATGAGCGGTTAGAGTGCGTAGCTGCCATTGTATTGGCAATGATCCTGTTTGTGACAGGACTTGCAATCGGCGCTGAAGCATTAAAAAATATTTTTTCTGGAGATTATAATCATCTGCAGATTCCGGGAATCCTTGCATTAATCGCAGCCATTGTATCCATTATCAGCAAGGAAGCGATGTTCTGGTATACGCGGGCAAACGCAAAGAAAATTGATTCGGGTGCGCTTATGGCAGATGCATGGCATCATCGTTCAGATGCCTTTTCATCCATCGGAGCATTGGTTGGTATCGTAGGGGCAAGAATGGGATTTCCGGTTATGGATTCCATTGCCAGTCTGATTATTTTTGTGTTCATTATAAAAGCGGCATATGACATCTTCAAAGATGCCATAGACAAAATGGTGGATCATGCATGTGATGATGAAACTGAGAAACAGATCAAAGAGTGTGTATTAAAAAACGAAAACGTAGAAGGAATTGATTTGCTGCAGACACGTATTTTTGGAAATAAGATTTATGTGGATATGGAAATAGCGGTAGATGCTTCCTATACATTGAAGAAAGCACATGAGATAGCGGAAGAGGTTCACCATAATATTGAAAGGAATTTCCCTAAAATTAAACATATTATGGTACATGTGAATCCGGCAGGAGATAATAGCGGCGAGTAGAATGAGAGACTGTCTGATAGGACAGCTTTTTCTACTTTTTACTTGCATGAAAAGTGGGAGTGTAGTATGATGAATTCAATGTGTATGATTGTATACAATTATCCAAGGATTCAATGTATATAAGTCACATGAGAAAAATATTCGAAATCAACAAATAGGATGGTGCGCTATGAAATCTTACAAGTCGATGACAAAAGCAGAATTGGAAGCTTTGAAAGCAGAACTCGAGAAACAGTTTGAGGATGCAAAGGCAAAAGGACTGAAACTGGATATGTCCAGAGGAAAACCGACTCCGGCTCAGCTGGATCTGAGTATGGGGATGCTGGATGTATTGAATTCAAAAGAAGAAGTTCGTGCGCAGGACGGACTGGACTGCAGAAATTATGGCGTGTTGGATGGGATTCCGGAAGCAAAGAAACTGCTTGGCGATATGATGGATGTTCCTGCCGAACAGGTAATTATATGTGGAAATGCCAGTCTGACAATCATGTATGATACTGTATCCCGATCCATGACACACGGTGTATGCGGAAGCACGCCGTGGATGAAGCTTGATAAAGTAAAGTTTTTGTGCCCGGCACCGGGATATGACAGACATTTTAAGATTACGGAAAATTTCGGAATAGAGATGATAACGATTCCGATGACACCGCAGGGACCGGACATGGATATGGTTGAAAAATATGTAAATTCAGATCCTGCAGTAAAAGGAATCTGGTGTGTACCAAAATATTCCAATCCACAGGGTTATTCCTGCTCAGATGAGACTGTCAGACGCTTTGCAGCGTTAAAACCTGCAGCAGAGGATTTCAGAATCTACTGGGATAATGCATACGCCATCCATCATTTATATGAAGAGAAAGACAGACAGGATCAGATTTTAAATATCTTTGAGGAATGTAAAAAGAACGGAAATGAAGATCTGGTATTTGAATTTGCTTCCACCTCCAAAGTAACATTTGCCGGAGCGGGAATTGCGGCAGTAGCAGCCTCGGAGAAAAATCGTGCATGGATCAAGAAAACCATGACGGTACAGACCATCGGATATGACAAGATCAATCAGTTACGTCATGTGAAATATTTTAAAAATATTGACAACGTGAATGCGCATATGATGAAACATGCAGCGCTTATGCGTCCGAAGTTTGAAGCCGTACTTTCAGTGCTGGATAAAGAGCTGGATGGACTGGAAATCGGGACTTATACAAGACCGAATGGAGGTTACTTTATTTCTTTTGATGCTATGGAAGGATGCGCAAAGGCAATTGTTGCAAAATGCAAAGAAGCAGGCGTTGTACTGACCGGAGCGGGCGCAACATATCCGTACGGTATGGATCCCAAGGATAGCAATATCAGAATTGCACCGTCATTCCCGACACCGGAAGAAATGGCAGAAGCAACAGATTTGTTTGTCCTGTGTGTAAAGCTTGTCAGTGTGAACGAACTTTTGGGAGAATAGAGAATGTCAGAAGAGTTTAAGCGTCTTAACAGAAGGCTGGTGCAAAAGGGCGCTATCATTGATTACTATAAAGATACGATTGCCGTACCGAACGGACACATTGTGGAGTGGGATTTTATCAAACATCAGGGAGCAGCGGCCGTGGTTCCGATTACGGATGATGGCAAGATGCTGATGGTTCGGCAGTATCGGAATGCCCTGGATCGTTATACGCTGGAGATTCCTGCCGGTGGTCTGAATGGGCCGGATGAGCCGACAAAACTGGCTGCCGCAAGAGAACTTGAAGAGGAAACGGGATATCGCAGTGATGATCTGGAACTGTTGATCAGTATCAATACCACAGTGGCTTTTTGCAATGAAAAGATTGATATCTATCTTGCGAAAAATTTGAAACCGTCACGGCAGCATCTGGATGAGGACGAGTACATTGATGTTAAGGCTATGGATATTACGGAACTTATGCAGATGATCTATGATTGCAGGATCATGGACGCAAAGACAGTATCAGCGATTCTGGCTTATAAGGAAAAGTATTGCCATTCATAAAAGTATAGAAATGGGACCACCCGCATATATTGCACTAAAAGGATTGTCGGGAGTTCATGGTTTGCAGATAAGAAACAGGGGATTTCATCCGGCATTTGCCGGATGGATCCCTTTTTTGTCAGGTTTTTTACTGGGACTTTTTTTTGTGATTTTATTTAGCAGGCAACTGCTGTCAAAGCAGATATTTTGGGGATTAGATACGGTTTCGGATCTGCGGTATCTGACAGTGAAAAAAGAAAGTCTGTTTTTTTATGTGTTGGGGATCCGGTGGAGAGTGGTACTGCTTATGATCTTTTTTTCAGTGACAATATTGGGAAAGTTAGTCCGGGTTGCCTGCACGGCGTGGTACGGATTCTGTTTCGGAAGTATGCTTATGGCTGCCAGCATCTATTTTCACGGAAAGGGTATTTTACTGGTATTGGCAGGAATTTTTCCGCAGATTCTGTTATATCTGCCGGCCTATATGTTGTTGTGCCATATTAACAGGGAACTGTATACCTGTGCCTGCGAAACCGGTACAGGTATATCAGCCAGAGCTGTAGGAAGCCAGCTGTTCATCCTTGCAATGCTTGTAATGGGGGGATGCCTTGTGGAAAGTTATATCAATCCGGCAGTCGTTACAAAGGTAATAAAATTATTCTGAGGAATACTTCACAGAATCAAGATATGGTAGACATAATTATTAGTTTTTTCGATATGTTGTATGTTCGTCAAAATGCCTTAAAAACCCTTGAAAAAAGGGCAAAAATAGCAATTGCTTTTCGGTAAAAATCTGCTTATAATGTAGGACAGATGTCTATCTGATTGACATAATTCTTATGGGGGCAGCAGTACAGAAGCAATGCAAAAGCAGATCGATTCTTTTATTATTTATTTGCATAACGTAAAAAAGACTTCCAATAATACGGAACTCTCATATAGAAGAGATCTGGCAAAAGTGGAGCGTTTTCTTGCTGCATACGGAGTGAGTGAAGTTTCACAAATTACACCGGAATTACTGAGGGCATATGTGGATTCTCTGGAAAAACAGAAATTTGCACCTGCCAGTATATCCAGAAACATTGCGTCCATAAAAGCGTTCTTTCATTATCTGTCAAAAGAGGGAATTGTGTATGAAGATATATCAGAAAGTCTGAAAGCACCTAAGATTGAAAAGAAATTGCCGGAGATCATGTCAATGGAAGAGGTGGTCAGACTGCTTGAGCAGCCGGGTGCGAATACTCCGAAAGAAATTCGCGACAAGGCAATGTTGGAGCTTTTATATGCAACGGGAATCCGCGTAACGGAACTGATCACATTGAAACTGTCCGATGTTAATTTTTCCATGAATTTTATCGTTTGCAGAGACCGCAGCAAGGAAAGAGTTATTCCTTATGGAAATGCGGCAAAAGAAGCACTTAACCGGTACTTAAAAGAAGGAAGAAATGCACTTTTGGAAGACCGGGATACGGACATTCTGTTTGTGAATTGTTCCGGACTGCCGATGAGCCGTCAGGGATTCTGGAAGCTGATTAAATATTATACGAGAAAAGCCGGCATTACAGCAGATATTACGCCGCACACGCTGAGACATTCATTTGCTGCACATCTGGTAGAGAATGGGGCGGATCTTCGCAGTGTACAGGAAATGCTGGGACATTCCGATATTTCCACAACACAGATTTATGCAAATATGAATCATAAACATCTTCGGGAAGTATATGCAAAAGCACATCCGAGAGGATGAAAAAAACAGGCAATCGCAAAACTCATAGTAAGGAAATATATGAGTATGTGATTGCCTGTTTTTTTATATACATCCATGATCAGCATGCGATCCGCAGCATATTTGCGGCATTACAGAGAATCAGCAATATCATAGATCAATTGTTCTGATTCCGGCCATCCAAGGCAGGGATCTGTAATGGATTTTCCGTAGACACCGTCACCGATCTTCTGGCAGCCGGGTTCAATATAACTTTCGATCATAACGCCTTTTACAAGACCATGAATATCCGGGTTCAGACGGCGGCTGTGAAGAACTTCTTTTACAATACGGATCTGCTGTTCATATTTTTTGCCGGAATTGTTATGGTTGGAGTCAATGATACATGCCGGATTGAGAAGATCCCGTTCATGATACATTTCAATTAATCTGCTCAGATCTTCATAATGATAATTCGGTGTGCTGTTGCCGTTTTTGCTGACCGAACCACGCAGTACGGTGTGAGCAAGCGGGTTTCCGGTGGTAGATACTTCATAACCGCGATAGATGAAAGAGTGCGGGTGCTGTGCTGCATAAACGGAATTGAGCATAACGCTGAAATCACCACTGGTTGGATTCTTCATACCGGAGGCTACATCAAAACCACTGACAGTCAGGCGGTGCTGCTGATCTTCGACACTTCTTGCACCGATTGCAACATAGGAGAGGATGTCCTCAACATACCCCCAGTTTTCCGGATAGAGCATTTCATCCGCGGGAGTTAATCCCGACTCGGTAATGGCACGGATATGCATTTTGCGCATAGCGATCAGACCCTGAAGAAAGTCTTCTTTTTTTTCGGGATCCGGCTGACTGGCGATTCCTTTATAGCCATCGCCGGTAGTTCTTGGCTTGTTCGTATAAATGCGGGGAATGATAACAAGTCTGTCTTTTACCTTTTCGTTTACTTTGGCAAGGCGGCTGATATAGTCACAGACAGAATCCTCATTATCAGCTGAGCAGGGGCCGATGATGACAAGAAACTTATTTGATTTACCTGTGATGCAGTCTGCAATTTCCTGATCACGCTCTTTTTTTAAAATACGAAGTTCAGCAGGAAGAGGATACTCTTCGCGGATCTGCTCCGGGGTTGGTAATTGTTTGTTAAATATGAAACTCATAATAGCTCCCATCTGATTTTATGTTATTTTTGCAGAAAGTTGCCGCAAAACACAGTCATTATAGTATAAAAAAGCAGGAACTGCAAGAAGCGGAAACAAAAACGGACAAATTTTGCAATATTGATTTTACGGTTGCCACGTGGTAAAATAGTACCATATGAATGACAAAAAGAAATGATAACGATATATTATGCATAATAGTAGCATGTAAAGAAGGTGCGGCTTATGAGAAACACAATTGCTGTGTGCATTGCACGGATGGATGAAAATTTTCAGACTGATGCACTTAAATCTATATGTAAAAGAGCATCGGAATGTGGGTTTTCCGTACAAGTATATAATGTATTTGAAGAACTGGCAGAGCGAGACCTGTATGATAAGGGTGAAGAGAGTATCTTTGAACTGATCAACTACGGACGTTTGTGCGGAATCATTCTGTTTTATGAGAAAATAAAGGATCTTGAGCTGAATAAAAGACTGATAGAAAACGGAAAAGCAAACGGGCTGCCGGTTGTATGCGTGGACCGCAATATACAGGGCTGCTACAGTATTACATTTGATTATGCAAATTCTTTTGAAAAAATTGTGAGACATCTGATCGAAAAACATCAGTGCAAAACTTTCTTTATGATGGCCGGTTTCAGAAACAATACCTTTTCGGATGAGCGCATAGAGGTGGTGCGCCGCGTTTTGGACGAATATGGTCTGCGGTTAACTGCGGATGATATCGGGTACGGGGATTTTTGGGAAGAACCCTGCAGAAAGGTGATGCATGAATTTTTAGAGAGCAAAAGACCTTTGCCCGATGCGTTTATAGCAGCAAATGATACGATGGCAATAACGATATGTACCGAACTGGAAAATGCCGGATATTATGTGCCTCAGGATACAATTGTTACGGGATTTGACGGCATTGAGATGGAACAATATGTCGTTCCGCGCCTGACAACTGCCCAACAGAATATAGAGCAGAGCGGTGAAAGCGCGGTGGATATCATAGACCGTATCAGGAGAGGTGAACTGGGTGTTGAAAAACATCATATGATCCCGTTTGCAATCCGCTATGCCCAGTCCTGCGGTTGCCAGCCGATTGTATATAACAGTGTGTCAAAGCAGATCAGTGACCTGTACAATAATCTGACCGAATATCGACAGTTCAGTAAGTTCATGTATGAGATGATCATTGATATGACCAGTAAAAAGACAATCGGAAATATGATCGAATATCTGGAAAAATATATTCCGTATCTTCCGGGATATCATCATATCTATGTCTGTGTATACAAAAGTATACTGGCAGATGACGAAGAAATGATACAGCGTATTGAACTGCAAAATATGGATTGTGCAGATGCGCAGAACAAGGATATGGTTGTCCTGTGTGAATGGCATGAAAAAGAGGGCTTTTCGGTCCCACTGACATGCTATGAATATAAAGAACAACTGCCTGATTATGAGAATGTCGTAAGTAAGATGGGGCATGTAATTTTCATTCCTCTTCACATGCAGGATACGGTATTCGGATACATGGCATTCGATATGGATCCGGAAGGAAAAAAGTATTATCAGATTAATAATCTGTCGATGAATCTCGGACATTGCATGGATTCTGTCAGACAGTCGTTAAAAACGCGCAAGATTAATGAAAAGCTGCGTCAGGCAAATGATAAGCTGGAAGAGCTGTATATTCGCGATTCACTGACAGGAATCTATAACCGCAGAGGTTTTTATCAGGAATTAAGCCATAAGCTGGAGGAATATGCATATGGCTGGCTGATGATGGTATCCATTGATCTTGACGGGTTAAAACAGATCAATGACGGATATGGACACAGTGAAGGTGATTACGCGATAAAGACTGTCGGAAAAGCTGTTTTAAGCAGTATAGAAGGCTGCGGAATCTGCGCACGGTTTGGCGGCGATGAATTTGCGGCTGCATTGTTCTTTCATGAATATGAGGCTTCTGTTGAACAGAAATTCAAAACGAGACTGGATGCATATCTGGAACAGATCAACGAAAAGGGACAAAAGCCTTACAGAATATCTGCAAGCTGTGGCACAAAAGTGGGAACGATAGATCATAACCTGGATCTGGATGCACTTTTAAAGGAAGCTGACAACAGAATGTATATTTCCAAGGATGAACATCACAGCAGATTCCGCCAAAACTCCAGAAAACAGAAAGATGACAGGAATCTGCCGGAAAAAAACGGGCATACATAAGAAGTGGACTGCACTTATAAGGAGTGTGCTTTTTTCCTGCTGAGTTTTGCAATCTCCCGGGTAACCATAAGATAATTAAGAAATGCGGAAACAAGCTGACTGACCAGCAGGCTGTACAGGTATCCGCGGATGCCGAAAGACGGGATGAGAGAATATAAAAACAACAGCCGTAACATCAAAGTACCGGTGTTGATAAAAAAACTGATCCCTGTTTTGCCCAGTCCATGCAGAATGCTGGACATAGTTGTTGAAAGGTAGAGAAAGGGACACAGAAAACTCAGAATCATAATAAATTTTCCGGAAAGGGCATTGTTGAAAACGAACTTTCCGACCGGTATGCCGGCCAAAAGGAACAAAATACAGCACAGACCGCCGAACAGGAGACTGAAGAAGGCGGTCTTTTTTGCAGCACGGCGGATTTTTCCAAAGTCGATATTTTCCTGTGCTTCAGAGATGACGGGAAGAAGCAGTACGGAAAAAGAATTTGTGAGTGTGGACGGAAAAAGAATAAACGGCAGGGACATTCCCGTCAGGATACCATAAATGCTGAGTGCATCATGGGAAGAAAGACCATAGGCGTTTAAGCGGAGAGGAATCATGACAGCTTCTGCACTTGCCAGAAAATTGATCACGATACGGCTGGCAGAAAGAGGGACAGCCATTTGAAACAGTTTTCCGGATGCGGAAAATATGCTTTCGGTGCAGGTGCTTTTTTGAGATGAAATCCGTTTGGAAAAACGAAGTAATACAAAAAGACTGCATAAGAGCGATGAGGCAATTTCTCCGGCAAGCAGTCCGAATACTGCGCAGGAAATATGGAGTTTATAAGCATTCTGGACACAGTGGCGATAGAGAAAAAAGACGGTCATTACGCGTATAATCTGCTCAAAAAGTTGTGAAAATGCAGGAAGGGAAGTTTTCCGTATACCGTAATAATAGCCGTTGATACAGGCATGTATCGAGGCAAACGGAATGGAAAGCGCAACAATTCTGATTAGTGGTGCTGTCCGTGGTTCGTGAAGCAGGGATGCAGCGATGATATTGGCATTTGTTAAGAGGAAGAGCGTACAGACAGTGGACAGAGACAGGGAGAGAAGCAGGGCAGCTGACAGAATGTACCATGAATTTCTGTAGTTATGTGTAGTGGTCTCCGAAGCAGTGTATTTGGAGACGGAGGTCTGGATACCGGCGGCACATAAGGAAAAGGTGAGTGCAAGAACGGGATTTACCAGCTGATAGATGCCCATGCCCTCGGCACCGAAAGTACGGGAAAGAAAGATCCGGTAAAAGAATCCGATGACACGCGTCATAAGTCCTGCCAGAGTAAGAAGGAGAGTTCCTTTGAATAACAGCTTGTTCATAGGGGCTCCGGATTGTATTATGAATAATATATGAAAAAAAAGAAATATACAGAACAGAAAAAAATGCCCGGAGATAATACTCCGGGCATCCTGTTATAACTTGATGTATTCTGGTATGCGGAACTGGAAAGCGGTATAATATCTGAAACCACATGCAAGAAGAATGTCGGCAGCTTTGTCAAAGTGCGCGGCAATGTCTTCCGGCTTGTGTGCATCAGAGCCAACGGTAATGATCTCACCGCCAAGTTCATGGTAACGACGTATGATATCGGTGCATGGATTCGGCTCCGAAAATCCTTTTGAAAATGCGGCAGTATTCAATTCGATTCCTTTTTCGTTCTCAATCAGGAGTGTCAGAATTTCATCAATGATGTCGGAATAATCCGCATAACGGTAATGCTCCGATTTGTTCGGAGCGTAACGCACAATATAGTCAAGATGACCGTAGACATCAAAGTTCTTGAATTTTTTAATGTTAGCAAGGACGGATTCAAAGTACTCACGGAAAGCGGCCGTTTCCGAACGACCTTCAAAAAAATCCGGATAATAAGGGTCTTTGCCGTTCACAACATGACTGGATCCGATGACAAAGTCCCAGTCATATTCGCGGACAAGCTGCGCGTTCTTTCCAAATAAATGCGGCTGGAGTCCGAGTTCAACACCGAACCGGACTGCAATTTTATCCTCATAGCGTTCCTTATATTTGATCAGATCGAAGAGATAAGAATCCGGGTTTAAGATAAAGGTATCGGATGGACAATCCTTACTGGCGGGATAATCGTAATCCATATGCTCGGTAAAGCACATATGTGTCAGTCCTCGGTCGATTCCTGTTAAAACCATTTCTTCCATAGAAGCTTCGGAATCACCGGAAAATGAAGAATGAAGATGATAATCAGCACGAACAGGCATGTTATGCTCCTTTCAAGGGTAAATTTGACAAGAAAAACTATTTCGTCCATATAGAAAATAGCATAATTGCCATGTTTTTTCAATTTATAAAGAATTTTTATTTAAAGTCTTGAATTTTGCGGACAGATTAGGTAAAATAATCCTGCTGATAAAATTTTGACAATCCTGTGGATTGCAAAATGATATAAAACATTCAATTTTAGGAGGAAACTAAAATGGCAGTAAGAGTAGCAATTAATGGTTTTGGCCGTATTGGTCGTCTTGCATTCAGACAGATGTTTGATGCAGAAGGTTATGAAGTAGTAGCAATCAACGACTTAACAAGTCCTGAGATGCTTGCACACTTATTAAAGTATGATACAGCACAGGGTAAATACAAATATGCTGACAGCGTATCTTACGGTGAGGATTCCATCACAGTTAACGGAAAGACCATCACAATCTACAAAGAGGCAGATGCTAAGAACCTTCCTTGGGGAGAGTTAAAAGTAGACGTTGTTCTTGAGTGTACAGGTTTCTATACATCCAAAGAAAAAGCAAGCGCACATATCACAGCAGGCGCTCGTAAAGTTGTTATTTCCGCACCTGCAGGAAATGACCTTCCTACCATCGTTTACAATGTAAACCATAAGACACTGAAGCCGGAAGATACTGTTATCTCCGCAGCTTCCTGTACAACAAACTGCTTAGCTCCTATGGCTAAGGCTCTGAATGATCTTGCTCCTATCATGAGCGGTATCATGACAACTGTACATGCTTATACAGGTGATCAGATGATCCTTGACGGACCTCAGAGAAAGGGCGACAAGAGAAGAAGCCGTGCAGGCGCTCAGAACATCGTTCCTAACTCAACAGGTGCTGCAAAAGCAATCGGTCTTGTAATTCCTGAACTGAACGGCAAGCTGATCGGTTCTGCACAGCGTGTACCGACCCCTACAGGTTCTACAACAATCCTTATTGCTGTTGTTAAGGGACAGGTAACAAAAGAGCAGATCAACGATGCTATGAAGGCAGCTTCTACAGAGTCCTTTGGATACAACACTGACGAGATCGTATCTTCTGATATCATCGGAAGCACATATGGTTCTATCTTCGATGCAACACAGACCATGGTAGCTCCTATGGAAGATGGCAATACTCAGGTACAGGTTGTTTCATGGTATGACAATGAGAACTCTTACACAAGCCAGATGGTAAGAACAATCAAATACTTCTCTGAGTTAGCATAATCAGTAGTAAAGACCTTAAGGGTCCGGTCTTATGGGCCGGACCTTTTTTCTTCACAAAAAATTCGGATGTTTTGTGAGGGTCTTATAATAAAAGAAAATCGGAGGAATAATCAATCATGGGATTAAATAAGAAATCTGTTGATGATATCAACGTAAAAGGAAAACGCGTACTTGTAAGATGTGACTTCAACGTACCTTTAAAAAACGGTGAGATTACCGATGAGACCCGTATCGTTGCAGCGCTTCCTACAATTAAAAAATTACTGGCTGATGGCGGAAAGGTAATCCTTTGCTCCCATCTTGGAAAAGTAAAAAATGGACCGAACGAAGGCGAATCTCTTGCTCCTGTTGCAAAGAGACTGTCTGAGAAGCTTGGTAAAGAAGTAAAATTTGTTGCTGATTATAATGTAACCGGACCGGATGCAACCGCAGCAGTAGAAGCAATGAAAGAAGGAGATGTTGTTCTTCTTCAGAATACCCGTTTCCGTGGTGCAGAAGAGACCAAGAACGGTGAGCAGTTCAGCAAGGAACTGGCTGATCTTTGTGACGCATATGTATGTGATGCATTCGGATCTTCCCACAGAGCACATGCATCTGTTGCAGGTGTAACTGATTTTGTACGTGCAAAAGGCGGTGACTGTGCAGTTGGTTATCTGATGCAGAAGGAAATTGACTTCCTTGGAAATGCAGTAGAGAACCCGGTAAGACCCTTTGTTGCAATCCTTGGTGGTGCAAAGGTAGCGGACAAACTGAATGTAATCAACAATCTGCTTGAAAAATGTGATACCCTCATTATTGGCGGTGGTATGGCATTTACTTTCTTAAAAGCAAAAGGATATGAGATCGGTAAATCCTTAGTGGATGATGAGAAGATCGATTATTGTAAAGAAATGATGGCAAAGGCTGAGAAGCTTGGCAAGAAGTTATTGCTTCCGATCGATACCACAATTGCTGCAGGTTTCCCGGATCCGATTGATGCACCGATCGAAGTATCTTATGTAGATGCTGATAAGATCCCTGCTGATATGGAAGGACTTGATATCGGACCCAAGACACAGGAACTGTTTGCTGATGCAGTGAAGTCTGCTAAGACCGTTGTTTGGAACGGGCCTATGGGTGTATTCGAAAACCCGACACTTGCAAAGGGTACCATCGCAGTTGCCAAGGCACTTGCTGAGACAGATGCTACAACCATTATTGGTGGTGGTGATTCTGCAGCAGCTGTAAACCAGTTGGGATTTGCAGATAAGATGAGCCATATTTCCACAGGTGGTGGCGCATCCCTTGAATTCCTGGAAGGAAAAGCACTTCCGGGTGTTGTAGCTGCTGATGACAAATAACATGAGCTTCGCTCATGTTATTAAGAGAATTGTCTCCGACAATTCTCTGCTGAGGAAATATAACGACAAATAGTTAGGGAGATAAGAATAATGGCAAGAAGAAAAATTGTAGCCGGCAACTGGAAAATGAATATGACTCCGAGCCAGGCAGTTGCTTTATGTGCAGAGTTAAAGGATCTTGTAAAATCTGATGATGTTGATGTTGTATATTGCGTACCGGCAATCGATATCGTTCCTGTTGTGGAAGCTGTAAAAGGAACCAACGTAGAAGTTGGAGCTGAGAATATGTACTTTGAGGAAAAAGGTGCATATACCGGAGAAATTTCAGCAGCTATGTTAGTAGATGCAGGTGTGAAATATGTTATCATCGGACATTCCGAGAGACGTGATTACTTCAAAGAGTGTGACTGTTTATTAAACAAGAAAGTGAAGAAAGCTTTCGAAGCTGGTTTGACTCCGATCCTTTGCTGTGGAGAGACCCTGGAGCAGAGAGAGATGGGTGTTACCATGGACTGGATCCGTCTTCAGATCAAATCCAATCTTGCGGGCATCACAGCTGATCAGGTAAAGAATATGGTAATTGCTTATGAGCCGATCTGGGCTATCGGAACAGGAAAGACTGCAACAACCGAGCAGGCAGAGGAAGTATGTAAGGGTATTCGTGACTGTGTTGCTGAGATGTATGATGCAGCTACAGCAGATGCAGTTCGTATCCAGTATGGCGGATCTGTAAATGCAGGAAATGCAGCAGAACTGTTTGCACAGCCGGATATCGACGGTGGTCTTGTTGGTGGAGCTTCTCTGAAAGCAGATTTTGGCAAGATTGTAAATTACAAATAATTGATTTTTGGAAGAGAGTTGCCGCGTTGCGACAGCTCTCTTTTTGTGTATGCAGAGAAAATGTTTTGTAAATTTCCGGCATACAAAAATCGTGTAACACTCTTTTCTTATTTTGAAATTGTGGTATGATTGTACCGTAGTCAGAGACTAAGATTTTTTCTGAGGTGGAACATGAAAGAAAAGTGTAAAAAAATATTCAGCAAGAATTCAATAGAGTGGATCAACGAAAAATATCTGCTTTTTTGTGTCTATTTATCGTTGGTTTTAAACCTGGTAATTGAAATTGTGAGCAGGCATTCTCTGCTTCGGGCATTATTATATTTATTTAAAAGTCCGGTCATGTATTTGTTTAATGCCATGATCTTATTTTTGTTCCTTGGAGTGGGGGCAATGTTTAAAAGAAGGATTTTGTATTGCTCAGTCATGTCGGTTCTGCTCCTGACACTTGGCATTGTGAACGGTATTTTATTGTGTTTTCGTACAACACCCTTTGCGGCTGTTGATTTCCTGCTGATAACTGCAGCACTCAGAATTGTGGATCTGTACCTGTCACCGGTAGCAATTGTGCTGATTCTGATAGCGATTGTGGCGGTGATCGCAGTTTGCATTTTCCTTGGAATGAAGATGCCCAAATATACCGGAAAAACGCATGCACCGGCAGTGATCATTACTGCAGTTGCATATGCATTCAGTTTAATAGGACTGAATCATGTATTGGTATACTGTGGTATTGCAACTGAAAACTTTTCCAATCTTGCAGATGCGTATCATAATTACGGTTTTCCTTATTGTTTTACGAATTCGGTAATCAATCTTGGTATGGAGAAACCGGATGATTACAATGAAGAAACAGTTGGCGCAATTGTTGAGGAAACATTGAAAGAACAACTGCCTGTGGATCCACTGATTCCGGCAACCGTAGTTTCGGAATCAGAGAAGGATACGGAAAATGAGACTGGAAGAAATCCTTATGGAAACAGGGAAAATGATGGTGAAACGCGGCCAAACATTATTTTCCTGCAGCTGGAATCCTTTTTTGATCCCTATGAAGTAATCGGACTGGAGCTTTCGGAGGATCCGATTCCGTTTTATCGGGAGCTGTTGGAGGATTACTCCAGTGGGTATTTATATGTACCATCGGTTGGAGCCGGTACGGCAAATACGGAATTTGAAGTTTTAACGGGCATGGATCTGGATTTCTTTGGACCGGGAGAGTACCCGTATAAAACGATCTTAAAGTCAACAACCTGTGAAAGCATGGCATATAATCTGAAAGCATTGGGATATGCAACACATGCGATCCACAATAATGACGGTACATTTTATGACAGGCATATAATATTTTCACAGCTTGGGTTTGATACATTTACACCGATTGAATATATGTATGGTATCGAGAGAAATATCAATGGATTTGCCAAAGATGAGATTCTGGTGGAAGAGATTACGAAAGCACTTGACGCAACTGACGGAGAAGATCTGATATACTCTATTTCCGTGCAGGCACATGGAGAGTACCCGTCAGAACGGATGGATGATGAAGAACCGATCTTCATCCGATATCCTGAGCAAAGTATGGAATATGCATGGGGGTATTATGTAAACCAGATTGCGGAGGATGATCAGTTTTTGCAGGATTTGATAAAGGCGCTTGAAAAAAGAGATGAGCCCACTGTTTTGGTATTATATGGGGACCATTTGCCCTACATGAATCTGGAAGCAAGTGACCTGACGAATGGTGTGCTGACCGCAACCCAGTATGTGATCTGGGATAATATGGGACTGGAAAAAGAGGATATGGATCTTGAATCCTATCAGCTGGCAGCGCATGTGTTTGAAAAAGTGAATATTTCACAGGGAATACTGACACAGATTCATCAGAATTGTATGGGCGAAGAGGATTATCTGTCAAAGTTGGAAGTGGTACAATATGATATGTTATATGGAGATCACCAGATTTATGGGGGTGTGAATCCCTATGTCGCGACACAACTCCAGTTTGGCATTGATGAGATCAGGATCAACTCCGTAGAGGAGAGAGAAGACGCAACATATGTATACGGAGAAGGATTTAACGAGTATAGTATAGTCATACTGAACGGTGAAAAATTGAAGACTACTTATGTGGAGGAAAGTCTTCTGCTGGTGCCAAAGACACAGCTGCAGAGTGGCGATCGTATTGCAGTTGCACAGATTGGCAACGATAATATTCCGCTTGGTTATACGAAAGAGTATCTCTGCCCCTAATTTACTTGCTCCGTTATGGGCGTATATGCTATAATGAGGCTCAGAGAAAACGGACGGATTTGTGGGAGATGCTCATGAAATCAGGAATCAGAAGTCAGCTATAGAATGGCAGGATATTTATGGAAAAGGAAGAACACGGTGAGAACTATCGGAAACGGTCTGAGCCGGATCGCAGAAAACGTATTAATCGTCTCAAAAAGATGATTATTCTGACAGTGATGTGCGCAATTTTAATTCCAATCATTCTGTGTGTAATATTATTAATGCGGGTAAATCGCCTGGAAGACAGACTAAGGGATCTGGAAGCAACAGGCACGGGTATAATAGAGAATATCCCGGAAGATAACAAACAGCATTCTGACAGTGTAGAAGGAAAAACAACGGAAGCGGATCAGAATACGACAGAAGCGGAGAATATACAGGATCCGGAAGATGAATCTGAGACGCAACCGGATACAGAGGAAGATATCCGCCGTGTTTATCTTACCTTTGATGATGGGCCGAGCAGCAACACGGATAAAATTTTGCAGGTGCTTGATGATTATAATGTCAAAGCCACATTTTTTGTGGTAGGAAAGACCGATGAACATTCGGTTGAAATGTATCAAAGGATTGTGGAGGAAGGGCATACGCTTGGCATGCACTCGTACAGTCATGAATATGGTACAATTTATGAATCAGCAGAGGCATTTCGTGAGGATCTGCATAAGCTTCGCAATTACCTGTATGATGTCACAGGCGTAGAATGTACGTTCTATCGGTTTCCGGGTGGAAGCAGTAATGAGGTAAGCCGGACGGATATTCAGGAACTGATTGCTATTTTGCAGAGTGAAGGAATTACTTACTTTGACTGGAACGTTTCTTCACAGGATGCATCGGTCAGGCTGCAGAGCGTTGATGAAATTATAGAAAACTGTACCGGGCAGCTGGAAGATCATAGAAATATCGTGATATTGATGCATGATGCGGCAAGCAAAACGACAACAGTTGAGGCGCTGCCAATACTGATAGAAAAACTGCAGAGTATGGAAAACACGGTGCTGTTGCCGATTACTGAAGATACAGTACCGATTCAGCATAGAAAACCGGAATAGGAAACAGACGGAGGAGAACAGATGGGATTTTTTTCAGATTTAAAGGGTGACCTGTCTCAGGCAGTAAATGAACTGATGCCTGAAGAGGGAGGCACACCGGGAACAGAACAGCAGGAAGCACAAAGCACGGAGACAGAATATACGCAGAATAATGAAATGGACATGGATGTGCTTGCATCCATGCTGGATGAGCTTGAAGCTAAGGAACATGCACAGGCAGAGCATACAGCCGGTCAGGAGGAGAAAGTAACGGAGGAGCCGGCAGTAAATGAAAATGAGCAGTCTGTGGATGTGACACAGGAGAATGAAGCGGTATTACAGAGTGAGGATGATTCTGATTTTGGTCATAACGAGACGGAAGAAGACATGCAGACCGAAAATGAGACTGTAAAAAACGAAGAAACTAAAGGGGAAAGAAAAATGGAAGAACAGTATTTTGATGAGAATGAGACAGCAAGCGATGAAAAATCTGTAATTACAGAAGGAATGACGATCAACGGTGATGTGATTTCAAAAGGATCCATGGACGTTCTTGGAAACATTGTAGGAAATATTGATATTTTGGGCAAGCTGAATGTATCCGGCAATATTCAGGGTAATTCCAAGGCCGAAGAGGTATACGCTGAAAATGCAAAAATCGTAGGGGAAATACATTCTCTTGGAAGTGTAAAAATCGGGCAGAGTACTGTCATTATCGGAGATATCACAGCAAGCAGTGCAGTGATAGCGGGCGCAATCAAGGGCGATATCGATGTAAAAGGTCCGGTAGTTCTGGATACTTCAGCAATCGTCATGGGAAATATCAAATCAAAGTCTGTTCAGATCAACAACGGTGCAGTAGTAGAAGGTCTTTGCTCACAGTGCTATGCAGATGTCAATCCGAGTGCATTCTTTGATGAGTTTAAAAAGACAGCAAAGGCATAAGACCATAGAAAGGAAACATATGAAAAGAATTTTATTAAAATTAAGCGGTGAAGCATTGGCCGGAGAGAAAAAAACCGGATTTGATGAGGAAACGGTAAGAAAAGTAGCGCTTCAGATTAAGCAATTGGTGGATGAAGGCATTGAAGTCGGAGTTGTGATCGGCGGTGGGAATTTCTGGAGAGGTCGTTCCAGTGAGAACATTGACAGAACAAAAGCGGATCAGATCGGAATGCTGGCAACGGTAATGAATTGCATCTATGTTTCTGAGATTTGCCGGAGCGTCGGACTGATGACCAATATTCTGACTCCGTTTGAATGCGGATCGTTTACAAAGCTGTTCTCTAAAGACAGGGCAAATAAATATTTTGCAAAAGGAATGGTTGTTTTTTTTGCCGGAGGAACGGGACATCCGTATTTTTCAACAGATACCGGAGTTGTGTTACGTGCGATAGAGGTGGAGGCAGATGTGATTCTGCTTGCAAAAGCAATTGACGGTGTCTATGATGATGATCCGAGGATCAATCCTGCAGCAAAGAAATATGCAGAAGTCACGATTCAGGAAGTAATCGAGAAAAACCTTCAGGTTGTGGATATGACGGCATCCATCCTTGCAAGGGACAATAAAATGCCGATGTGGGTATTTGGGTTAAATGAAGAGAACAGCATCGTAAAAACAATGAAAGGTGAATTTAACGGTACAAAAGTGACCGTATAATAGGGAGGAAACTATGGATCAGAGATTAGCACAGTATGAAGAAAAAATGAAAAAAGCAGTGGAGTTTTTACAGGCGGATTTTCAGACAATCCGCGCCGGCCGTGCCAATCCGCATATTCTGGATAAATTGAAGGTAGATTATTACGGAACACCGACACCGATTCAGAGTGTTGGAAATATCACCGTTCCGGAAGCAAGAATGATTCAGATCGCACCTTGGGAAAAATCCCTGATCAAAGAGATTGAAAAAGCGATCATGATGTCCGATATCGGTATTACACCTTCTAATGACGGCTCCGTGATTCGCCTGGTTTTCCCGGAGTTAACGGAAGACCGCAGAAAAGAACTTGTAAAAGATATCAAGAAAAAAGGGGAAGACAATAAAGTCGTAATCCGTAATGCAAGACGTGACGGAAACGATGCCTTTAAAAAGCTGGCCAAAGGTGAGATTTCAGAGGATGAGGCAAAACAATTAGAGGATCAGCTCCAGAAATTGACGGATAAATATATCAAGGATGTGGATTCCATGGTAGAAGCAAAGTCAAAGGAAATCATGACGGTATAAATCAATGATGAAAAAGGGCAGACGCGGAAGGTGTATGCCCTTTTTATGGTTTGTGGATACCCGTTTGGCGAAAAATGATGTGCAAAGAGAACAGATCAAAGCGTGATCATGAAAAGGAGCTTAAACAATGAATATACCACAGCATGTTGCAATTATTCTGGACGGGAACGGAAGATGGGCAAAAAGCAAAGGTATGCCCCGGAATTATGGACATATGCAGGGTGCTAAGAATGTTGAGGTCGTATGCCAGGCTGCATATGATATGGGAATCAAGTATCTGACGGTGTATGCGTTTTCAACCGAAAACTGGAATCGCCCGGCAGATGAAGTGACTGCGCTCATGAAGCTTTTGAAAAATTATTTGTCCACATGTCAGAAGACCGCAAAAAAGAACAATATGCGCGTACGAGTAATTGGAGATAAGACAGGACTGGACGAAAGTTTTCAAAAAAAAATTGCGGATCTTGAGGAAGCAACAAAAGACTATGACGGTCTGAACTTTATCGTGTGCCTGAACTATGGGAGCAGAGATGAGATTGTGCGTGCAGTCAGAAAGGTAGCGAAGCGTGTTCAAAATGGAGAGATTGTACCGGAGAATATTACGGAAGACTATTTTGACTCCTGTCTGGATACCGTGGGACTTCCGGCACCTGACCTGATGATCAGAACAAGCGGAGAGCAGAGACTATCCAACTTCCTGCTATGGCAGCTTGCGTATTCCGAATTTTATTTTACAGATGTTCCATGGCCTGATTTTAACGGAGAAGAATTAAAAAAAGCAGTGGAAGCTTATAATAACAGAGACAGAAGGTACGGAAAGGTATCAGAGAAAGAAACATAAAATCAAGAAACCGGGGAGGAAGCTTTATGTTTATAACGAGACTGATAAGTGGAATTGTACTTGTAATAATTGCCTTTTTGACAATATGGGCAGGAGATCTGGTATTGCTTGCAACAATGTATCTTGTTTCATTAATCGGATTCAGAGAACTGACGAAGGCAACAAAAGTTCATGCAGATAAGGGATTTTCGGTGTTTGAATGGCTGGGGTTTGCGGGAATAACAGCATATTATGTGTGCCTGTATTTCTGGGGATTTACAACACCGGCAATGATTGCCATCGTTATGACACTGATGACAATGATGGCAGCTTATGTTCTTTGCTTTCCGAAATTTCATTGTGATAAGCCGATTTCCGGATTCTTTGCATTTTTTTATGCCCCGGTTTTATTGTCATTTTTGTATTTAACAAGAACATTGGAGAATGGGGTTTATCTGGTATGGCTGATTTTTATCAGCAGCTGGATCAGTGATACATGCGCTTATCTGGTAGGACGTGCGATCGGAAAACACAAACTGGCGCCTGTTCTGAGTCCGAAAAAATCTATCGAAGGATCGGTGGGGGGGATTCTTGGATCAGCACTGGTTGGCGCGTTATACGGTTTTTGTCTTGCAAAGACCGGGGTTATGGATATAACCGCTCAGATCGGTATCTTTGCGGGTATAGGAGCGGCAGGATCCGTCCTCTCACAAATCGGTGATCTTGCGGCGTCAGGAATCAAGCGGGATCATGATATTAAGGATTATGGAAAACTGATTCCGGGTCATGGCGGCATTATGGATCGGTTTGACAGTGTGATTGCCACGGCACCGATCATTTATTTTCTGGCACTGTATTTTGTGCAGTAAGAAAAACGCATAAGATTCAAGGGTGAGGTAAAAATAATGAAAAAGATTGCAATATTGGGGTCTACGGGCTCAATCGGAACACAGACTCTTGATATCGTCAGGGCAAATCCGGATCTGCAGGTTGTAGCATTGGCGGCAGGAAGCAGTGTACAGAAGATGGCGGAGCAGATCAGGGAATTTTCTCCGCTTATTGCCGGCATGTGGAGTGAGATGGCTGCAAAGGAGCTGGCACTTTTAGTGGCAGATCTGCCGGTCCGGATTGTATCCGGAATGGAAGGATTATTGGAGATTGCGAGAATGCCGGAAGCGGAGGTGCTTGTAACTGCGATTGTCGGAATGATCGGAATCCGTCCTACGATTGCAGCAATAGAAGAAGGAAAAGATATAGCACTTGCAAATAAGGAAACACTTGTTACTGCCGGACATATTATCATGCCGTTAGCGAAGGAAAAAGGGGTGTCTATTTTACCGGTTGACAGTGAACACAGTGCTATTTTTCAGTCCCTGCAGGGACAACCGGAAAAACGTGTGGCAAAGATCCTGTTAACTGCATCCGGTGGTCCTTTCCGAGGAAAAACAAGGGAAGAGCTTGCGGGAATGTCGGTGGAAGACGCACTGCAGCATCCGAACTGGTCCATGGGCAGAAAGATTACGATTGATTCTGCAAGTCTTGTAAACAAAGGTCTTGAGGTCATGGAGGCAAGGTGGCTTTTTCAGGTGGAACTATCACAGATTCAGGTGCTGATTCATCCACAGAGCATTCTGCATTCCGCAGTGGAATATGTGGATGGGGCAGTGATCGGACAGATGGGAATGCCGGATATGAAACTGCCGATTCAGTATGCATTATTTTATCCGGACAGAAGACCGATGGCAGGACCCAGGCTTGATTTTTATAAAATATCCCAACTGACATTTGAACAACCGGATATGGATACTTTTTCAGGACTGGCACTGGCATTGCGTGCGGCCAAAGCCGGAGGAAGTATGCCGACTGTTTTTAATGCGGCAAATGAGAAGGCTGTCAGTTTATTTTTGGATCATAAGATCAGATTCCTGCAGATTTATGAGCTGATTGAAGCATGCATGGATCACCACTGCAAAATTGAGAATCCTGATGTGAATGAGATTCTTGAGGCAGAAGCAGAGGCATATGATTATATTAAGCACATCATTGGAGATACCAAGATATGATAAAAATATTACTTTTTTTATTGATATTCGGTCTGGTTGTGGTTGCCCATGAATTCGGACATTTTCTGCTTGCTAAGATCAACGGAATCAGAGTTGTGGAATTTTCTGTGGGGATGGGACCGAAGCTACTGAAATTTCAGGGAAAAGAGACTTTATATACACTGCGTCTTCTGCCAATCGGCGGAGCTTGTATGTTTGATCAGGAAGACGGTCTTGAGACACAGGAAAAAGAAAGAGAGGCTAAGGAAACGGAACCGGAGCAGGGCTCCTTTGCAGCGGCGAAGGTGGGGGCCAGAATTGCAACGGTAGTTGCAGGACCGATCTTTAACTTTATTTTAGCCTTTATCCTGTCATTATTTGTTGTTGGTATGTGCGGCAGTGATCGTACAGTGATTGGAGCAGTAATGGATGGCTATCCGGCAGAGGAGGCAGGGCTTCAGTCAGGGGATAAGATCATCTCATTAAACGGCGAACGCGTCTACCTGTACCGGGAAGTCAGTTTTTTCTCCGGAAGTAATCAGGGCGAGAGCGTAAAGGTGATTTATGAAAGAGACGGGAAGCGTTACAATACCACTATTGTACCAAAATACGATGAGGCATCCGGACGTTATTATATGGGATTTTCCGGAGGCAGTTATGAGAAGGACAATGCACTGGAGATCATTCGTGACAGCTATTATGAGGTACGTTATTGGATCAAGGTGACCTATAAGAGCCTGGGAATGTTGTTTAAGGGGCAGGCTTCGGTAAAGGATCTGTCCGGTCCCGTCGGTGTTGCACAGGTAGTCGGCGATGTCTATGAAGAGGCATCTACCTATGGCTTTTTGACAATGGTTGCCAGCATGCTCAACATAGCGATATTACTGAGCGCCAATCTTGGGGTTATGAACCTGTTGCCGCTTCCGGCATTGGATGGCGGACGGCTGGTATTTTTGATCATTGAGTTATTCAGAGGGAAGCCGGTGGCAAAGGACAAAGAAGCAATGGTACATTTTGTGGGCTTTGTACTGTTGATGCTGCTCATGATATTTGTATTTTATAATGATATTATGCGGCTGTTCCATTAAGAATTATGGTCAGTTTATACAAAGAACGAGTCCTCATACAGGAGGATCGTTCTTTTTTTTTGCGAGGAACATTGAAAACAGGGAGAAATAAAAATCGTGAAATTGCCTATATCGTTTTGACATGAAAAGAGGGTATAATATTGCTACACATCTGGAAGTTATGAACATTTCTCACATCATAGTTTTGGTCCGGAGCATGTTTCGGACCGGTCTTTTTGAAAAAGGAGTTTACATGAAAGTCTGGCAGTCACATCTTCTGAAACAATGCGCATTCTGTATACGGAAATTTTATATGCTGACGCTTTTTTTTCTTGTCCTGTTATTGACAGCAATTCTGCATGCTGATGCGGGAGAGAATGGGGAGCGTATAGCGGACGAAGGAGATCTTCCGATATTGGTGGAGGATGCAGGTGGAAATAAGAGACTGTTTAAGGATGGAAGCAGGATTCTCTTCACAGGAGAGCTGTATTTTTATTTGCCGCAAACGTACGGTAACAGACAGGTACGGGTCAATCAGGGAAACTGGATGAAAGTAAGCGGAGGGTACTATCAACTTAAGCAGAGTGCTTTTGAGTTGGAACAAAAAGTAAGCATATCATTTAAGGCTTATGACTGTCATGGTAATTATCTGATGAAGACCTATGTATTCTATATTGCAGAAGATTCTGAAAAATAGAGAGTCCTATGGATCATAAAGGAAAACAGGAGCACATACAGGAGACAGGGAGACGTGGGGCAGCGTTGACACCCCCAAAATGAAGTGATAGACTTTTATAGAACAGGTTTGAAAAACAGGAAGGGTTGTATCGAAATATGACAGAAAACACATATAGAGCAAATACAAAAGTGATTCGGATCGGAGACAGAGTGATCGGAGGAGGAAATGATGTTTTGATCCAGTCCATGACAAATACAAGAACGGAGGATGTGAATGCAACAGTTGCGCAGATTCTGCGGCTGGAAGCGGCCGGATGTGAAATCATCCGCTGTACAGTTCCAACGAAAGAAGCTGCCGAGGCAATTGCGGAGATAAAAAAGCAGATTCATATACCGCTTGTTGCAGATATTCATTTTGACTATCGTATGGCGATCGCAGCGATGGAACATGGCGCGGATAAGATCCGTATTAATCCGGGGAATATCGGTTCCGGAGAAAATGTTGCAGCAGTTGTGAAGACCGCAAAAGAGAGAAACATTCCCATTCGTGTTGGTGTAAACGGTGGGAGTCTAGAGAAAAGTCTGGTAGAAAAATATGGCGGAGTGACTCCGGAGGGTCTGGTAGAGAGTGCACTGGATAAAGTGCACATGATTGAAGAACTTGGTTATGATAATCTTGTGGTCAGCATTAAATCCTCGAATGTGCTGTTGTGCATCAAGGCACACGAATTATTGGCACAGAAGACGCAGTATCCGCTTCATGTCGGAATTACAGAGGCTGGAACGGTTACAAGCGGAAATATCAAGTCGGCATTGGGACTGGGCGTGATTCTGTATCAGGGGATCGGCGATACAATCAGAGTATCCCTGACCGGTGATCCGGTGGAAGAAGTAAAGAGTGCAAAACTGATATTAAGAAATATGGGATTGAGAAAGGGCGGAATAGAAGTGGTATCCTGTCCGACCTGCGGAAGAACAAGGATTGACCTGATTGGGCTTGCACAAAAGGTTGAGAAGATGGTGGAAGATATCCCGCTTGATATCAAGGTGGCAGTCATGGGATGTGCAGTAAACGGTCCTGGTGAAGCGAAGGAAGCAGATATCGGAATTGCCGGAGGAGACGGAGAAGGACTGTTGATCAAAAAAGGACAGATTGTAAAGAAAGTGCCGGAGGATCAGTTGTTGTCCGTGCTTCAGGATGAATTGTTGCATTGGAATGAGTAAAAAGATAAGGAAGCAGCTATAATGGCAAAGAATTTTTTTGAGGTATTTCCATCCCTGAAATTGAATGAAGGACTGGCACGGCGATTTGAACCGGTTATGGTGGAACGGGTCGGAGCAACGAAAAAAAAAGATTTGCTGAGAGTATATCTGTTTTCTGAAAGGCTGATCCAAAAAGAGGATATTATTGCAGTTCAGGAAGAAATCAAGAAGAAATTGTTTAACAATACGGATATGGTAGTACGGATTCAGGAAAGGTATGCTTTGTCGGCACAATATAATCCGCGCAAGTTAATGGAATCCTATTATGACAGCTTACTTCTGGAGATGCGTAATTATGATCATATCATGTTCTCTATGTTAAAAAAAGCAAATATTTCCTATCCGGAAGAACATGAGATTCAGATCGAGGTGGAAGATACTGTTTTAAACAGAGAAAAAGAGACACAGCTAAAGAGCATTTTAGACAAGATTCTTCAGGAACGCTTTGGCATGCATGCAGAAGTGACTTTTACATATCGGGAACCGGTGCTGGGCAGGCATAAGGCAGAGGATGATGAGAGGATCCGGCGTGAAGTGCAGGATATTGTTTCCCGTGTGACAAATACTTCCGGGGAACAGCAGAACGGTGCAGAACAGAGTACAGAGTCACCTTTGGATAATCCGGAAAGCAAAAGCGGCAAACAGAAGGCAGAACTATCAGGGGAAAAAGAAAAATCCGGTTCCGGAAGCGAGAAGAATGTCACTTACAGTGGGAAGCATTTTGACGGAAACAGAAAAGGTGATTATAGGAAGAATTACAATAAACGCGCATGGAAAGGTTCCGATAACCCGGATGTTATCTGGGGATATGACTTTGACGGAGAAACGATCAAGCTGGAAGAAATACATGGGGATATGCAGGAGGTCATCGTATCCGGCCTGCTGACCAGAGTGGAGCCACGTGCGATCAAAAATGAAAAGACCATTCTGATTTTTGATCTGACTGATTTTACAGATACCATTACCATCAAGATGTTTTTAAAAAATGAACAGTTACCGGAAATCACAGAACATATTAAGCAGGATGCATTTATCAAGGTGAAAGGGGTAACGGTACTGGATACATATGATGGGGAATTGACGATCGGAAGTCTTGTCGGCATCAAGAAAAGCGTTGATCCGAGAGTGCCCAGAATGGATTACAGTGTCCGTAAGCGCGTAGAACTGCACTGTCATACCAAGATGAGTGATATGGATGGCGTATCGGATATTTCGGATATTCTGAAATGTGCGGATAAATGGGGCATGCGTGCGCTTGCAATTACGGACCATGGTGATGTGCAGGCTTTCCCGGAGGCAAACCATGCACTGGATAAGCTTTCCCCGGGATTTAAGCCGATTTATGGGGTAGAGGGGTATCTGGTTGACGATCTCAAGGAGATTGTTACTAATTGCAGGGATCAGTCACTGGAGGAACGCTATGTTGTTTTCGATCTGGAGACAACGGGATTCTCGGCTGTAAAGAACCGGATTATTGAGATCGGAGCTGTAAAGGTAGAACAGGGAAAAATCACGGACAGATTCTCTACTTTTGTAAATCCGGATGTACCCATTCCATATGAAATTGAAAAAGTAACCAATATCAATGACAGTATGGTCATTGATGCGCCTTATATTGAGACCGTACTTCCGGAATTTATGACATTCTGTGAAGGCTGTGTCCTGGTAGCGCATAATGCAGGATTTGATATGTCTTTCATAAAGGAAAACTGTAGAAGACAGGGAATACCTGCAGAGCATACCTATCTTGATACGGTGGCGCTTGCCAGAGTACTGATCACGGATACATCAAAATACACACTGGATTCCCTGTGTAAAAAGCTGAATATCGTGCTGGAAGGGCATCATCGTGCTGTGAATGATGCGGAGGCTACGGCACAGATCTTTCTGAAATTCATCAATATGTGTCGGGACAGACAGGTAAATACCCTGCATGATATCAATGCACTTGGAGCAAACAATGTGGAGGCTGTGAGGAAGCTGCATCCGTACCATGTAATCGTACTTGCCAAAAATGAAACGGGAAGAATTAATCTGTATAAGCTGATCTCGGAATCACACCTGACTTATTTCAGCAGAAGACCTAAAATGCCAAAGAGTCTTATGATGAAGTACAGAGAGGGACTGATCATCGGAAGTGCCTGTGAGGCAGGAGAACTGTATCAGGCAATCCTGGATGAGAAGAGTGATTCGGATATTGCAAGAATTGTTAATTTCTATGATTATCTTGAAGTACAGCCATTAGGTAATAACCGTTTTATGATCAATGAAGATCGTATCAGGAATGTCAACAGTGAAGAAGATCTGATAGAGATCAACAAGAAGATCATTGCGCTGGGAGAACAGTTTAACAAACCGGTTGTTGCAACCTGTGATGTGCATTTTCTGAATCCTGAGGATGAGATTTACCGAAGAATCCTGATGGCGGGACAGGGATTTCCGGATGCGGATAATCAGGCACCGCTTTATCTGAGAACAACGGAGGAGATGTTAGCGGAATTTTCTTATCTTTCAGCAGAAAAAGCAGAAGAGATTGTTATCACGAATACAAATCTGATTGCTGATATGTGTGATTATATTTCACCGGTACGGCCGGATAAATGTCCGCCCGTGATTGAGAACAGTGATCAGATACTGACTGATATCTGTTACCATAAGGCACATGAATTATATGGAGAAAATCTCCCGGAGGTAGTGGAGAGCCGATTAAAGAGGGAACTGAACTCCATTATTTCCAATGGCTTTGCCGTAATGTATATTATTGCGCAGAAGCTGGTATGGAAATCGGTCGAAGATGGCTATCTGGTTGGATCCAGAGGATCGGTAGGGTCTTCTTTTGTGGCATTTATGGCAGGTATTACGGAAGTAAATTCTCTGGCTCCGCATTATCGCTGCACGAACTGTCATTACAGTGATTTTGATTCGGAAGAAGTCAGAGCATATTCCGGGCGGAGCGGTTGTGATATGCCGAATAAGATATGCCCGGTATGCGGTAAACTTTTGGTAAAGGACGGATTTGATATTCCGTTTGAGACTTTCCTTGGATTTAAGGGAAACAAGGAGCCGGATATTGACTTGAATTTTTCCGGAGAATATCAGAGTAAGGCACACAAATACACGGAGGTGATCTTTGGTTACGGACAGACCTTCCGTGCGGGAACGATCGGTGCGGTCGCTGACAAGACAGCATATGGTTATGTGAAAAAGTATTATGAGGAGAGAGGAATCAAAAAGCGTAGCAGGGAGATCGAGAGAATTTCTGTTGGATGTACGGGAGTCCGTCGTACAACAGGGCAGCATCCGGGCGGTATCGTTGTATTGCCTGTGGGGGAGGAGATCAATTCCTTTACGCCGGTCCAGCATCCGGCAAATGATATGACGACCCCGACGATTACGACACATTTTGATTACCATTCCATAGATCATAACCTGTTAAAGCTTGATATTCTCGGACACGATGATCCGACCATGATCAGAATGCTGCAGGATCTGACCGGTGTGGATCCGACTAAGATCCCGCTTGATGATGCACAGGTAATGTCCTTGTTTTCCGGGACAAAAGCATTGGGCGTGACACCGGAGCAGTTAAACGGCTGTGAGCTTGGATCTCTGGGAATACCGGAGTTTGGTACGGATTTTGTTATTCAGATGTTAAAGGATACAAAACCCCAGTCATTTTCCGATCTTGTGCGTATATCCGGATTATCACACGGAACTGATGTATGGCTTGGAAATGCCCAGACGCTGATCGAGGAAGGAAAGGCGACCATTTCCACTGCAATCTGCACCAGGGATGATATTATGATCTATCTGATCCAGAAAGGGATCGAGAGTGAACAGGCATTTACGATTATGGAGAAGGTCCGTAAGGGAAAAGGTCTGACGGAAGAGATGGAACAGGTCATGAAAGATCATGATGTACCGGACTGGTACATCTGGTCCTGCAAGAAGATTAAGTACATGTTTCCGAAAGCACATGCGGCTGCCTATGTAATGATGGCATGGCGTATTGCATATTGTAAGGTGAACTATCCGCTTGCATATTATGCCGCATATTTTTCCATTCGTGCAAAAGCATTTTCGTATGGATTGATGTGTCAGGGAAAGAGCCATCTGGAAAATATTATGGCGGATTACCGCAAGAGGATGGACAGTCTGGCTAATAAGGAGCAGGACGCTTATGGGGATATGAAGATTGTGCAGGAGATGTATGCAAGAGGCTATGAATTTGTGCCGATCGATATCTTTAAAGCCCAGTCACGCCTGTTTAGTGTTACGGATGACGGTAAGATCATGCCGTCACTGACCAGTATAGACGGCGTATCTGAGACAATCGCAGATGCGATTGTGGAGGCGACAAAGGACGGTCCGTTCTTGTCACGGGACGATTTCTATGAACGGACAAAAACACCGAAGAAGGTAATTGAAGACATGGCAGAAATGGGATTGTTAGGAGACATTCCGCTTTCTAATCAGCTTAGTTTATTTGATTTTGTATAATTGGCTGATTGCAGGAATCATTTTCGGTGTAGAGGAATAAATTGGAAATCTTGTCCATATAATATCCATGGAAACCGTATAAGCAGGAATATTCGGAAGGGATAAGGAGGCAGTCGTATGGCAAGAGGACCAAGAAAAACAATAGAAGACAGGATACGGGAAAAAACGGAATTGATTGAGAGCTTAAAAATTCGAATCCAGTCAGAAGAAAAGGAACTGGCGCAGCTTAGGCAGGAGAAGAAAATGAAAGAGCTTGAAGCAATTACGGACTTTTTGGATGACACAGGGATCAGTGCAGCACAGGCCAGAGAAGTATTAGAAAGACATATGTCAGAGCTGCAGGAACAGGTTCAGGAAGCGGTATAATCAAAAGTAGGAAGCTGCTGTGCTAAGGGGTGATAGAATGGAGAAGGGTTTATAATCCGTAATCCATAAATTTTGGCGCAGCAGTTTTTTGCAGGATATGCTATAATGATATAAAATACATATGGGAGATCACAATTTGAAAGCAGAGAAAGCGGCAAGAATTCAAAGCTATTTAGTAAGAAATAGCGCGAGAGCATCCATTAGAAAGCGAAAACCGGAAGAAACCGCGGATTATTATGAGAAAACAAAGTACCTGGATACGATGCAGCCGGATGCGGATACCGGCAGGACAGTGATTCCGGATAATGAGAGCGTAGCGGAGAGAAACAGCTGGATGAATCGTTCAAAAAAGATTGGGAAAAGGGTGTTTGGACGAACTTCTGTCTGGAGTCTTATAAGCTTTGTATTGGTGATTCTTATGCTGTTGTTTGTTTTCAGATTTATCAGGTAAAAACTACTGGAGGAAAAACAAAATGAAAAAGAAGTGGATCTGTGTATTATTGGCAATGAGTGTGATGATAATGGGACTTGGAGGATGTGCTTCCCAAAAGAATGCAGAAGAAGGGGGGTCTGAAAGTACCAATGATAGTCAGGAGACAGGTGAAAACGATTTATCCGGGAATTCCGAAGACGAAACTGAGGAAAGTCAGTTTCAGATCCCGGAGTTGTCAATAGAGCCTTATGATATCCCGGATACGGAGGCACTTGCTTTTACCGCGGATATGAAGATCGGCTGGAATCTGGGGAATACCTTTGATGCTTATACGGAGGGAAATCTGGATAATGAATTGGACAGTGAGACACTCTGGGTATCGACCGCAACAACAAAAGAGATGATCGACAATATTAAGGCAGCAGGTTTTAACACGCTGCGTTTACCGGTAACCTGGCATACCCATCTTCTGGATGATGCCTACACGATATCACCGGTATGGCTTGACAGGGTACAGGAGGTTATGGATTATGCGATTGACAATGATATGTATGTGATTCTGAATATCCATCATGATAATGATGAAACACACATGTATCCGGATTCTGCGCATCTTGAACAATCCCTGGAATATGTTACAGCAATCTGGGAACAGCTTGCGGCGCGGTTTGCGGAATATGATGATCATCTGATCTTTGAGGCAATGAATGAGCCGAGACTGGTTGGTTCGACCTATGAGTGGTGGATCAGCAACAGCAGCGAGGAATGTCAGGATGCGATTGCGTGTATCAATGAACTGAATCAGGCCTTTGTAGATACGGTGCGTGCAGGAGGCGGAAACAATGAGACACGTTATCTGATGGTTCCCGGTTATGATGCATCGGCGGATGGAGCAACCAACAGCGGATTCGTATTGCCAACGGATCCTGTTGATAACGACAATCATATTATTGTGTCCGTGCACGCATATACACCGTATGGATTTGCACTGCAGGCGGATGGAGAGAGTGGCAGTACCTCTCATTTTGATGTAACGCAGGATAACAGCACGCGTGATATCATAACGTTTATGGACAAATTGTATAATAAATATATCAGCCAGGGAATCCCGGTTGTGATCGGAGAATTCGGAGCAAGAAATAAAAATCTGAATACGCAGGACAGGGTTGATTACGCTGCGTATTATATTGCGGCTGCCAGAGCAAGAGGCATTACTTGCGCATGGTGGGACAATAACGCATTTACCGGAAACGGGGAGAATTTTGGTTTATACTATCGTTTAGGCAATTATTTCATCTTTGAGGATATTGTAAACGCTATGATGAAGTATGCGGAATAATAGAAAGATAGGATACATTTGAATATTTTTTTTAAAAATCCGTATGTTACATAATAGAAAAATCTATTATGATAAGGAGCATATGGAATGAAGGATAAAATATTCGGTGTGTTGCAGCGGATCGGACGGAGCTTCATGCTGCCGATCGCAATATTGCCTGTGGCAGGTTTGCTGTTAGGGATCGGCAGTTCGTTTACCAATGAGACAACGATCGCAACATACGGGCTTGGCAGGATCTTGGGAGAGGGAACGGTCCTACATGCCCTTCTGGTGATCATGAATCGGGTAGGAAGTGCTATATTTGATAACCTGTCCCTGTTGTTTGCAGTTGGTGTTGCGATTGGAATGGCAAAAAAAGAAAAAGAAGTGGCGGCATTATCTGCCGTGATTGCTTTTTTTGTCATGAATACATCCATAAATGCGATGTTGGTAAATTATGGGGAGATTACGGAAAGTGGTGCTGTGGCAGAAGATGTATTGGAAGGAACAATTGCGTCTGTCTGTGGAATCATGAGTCTGCAGACAGGCGTTTTTGGTGGCATTATCGTCGGTCTTGGGGTAGCGGCACTTCATAACCGCTTTTATAAGATTATACTGCCCAATGCGCTGTCCTTTTTCGGTGGGACAAGATTTGTGCCGATCATATCCACGCTGGTATATATGGTGGTCGGGATCGCAATGTATTTTGTATGGCCTGTGGTACAAAATGGGATCTATGCGATCGGCGGGCTTGTGACGGGAAGCGGATATATCGGTACCCTAATCTTTGGACTGGTAAAGAGAGCGCTGATCCCGTTTGGTCTGCATCATGTATTCTATATGCCGTTTTGGCATACGGCACTTGGAGGAACCATGGAGGTGGCGGGACAGCTTGTGCAGGGTGGACAGAATATATTCTTTGCACAGCTTGCGGATTCTGCACATGTGACACATTTTAGTGCCGATGCAACGAGATATTTTTCCGGAGAATTTATTTTTATGATTTTCGGTCTTCCGGGAGCGGCACTTGCCATGTACCAGTGTGCAAAGTCGGAGAAGAAAAGGGCAGCAGGCGGATTGCTGTTCTCAGCCGCACTGACCTGTATGCTGACAGGAATCACAGAACCGCTTGAATTTTCTTTCTTATTTGTGGCACCGATCCTGTTTGCTGCGCAGGTAATACTGGCGGGAACTGCCTATATGGTCGCTCATATATTGGATATCGCGGTTGGTCTTACGTTTTCAGGCGGATTATTGGATTTCTTCCTGTTTGGAATATTACAGGGCAATGAGAAGACAAGCTGGCTGCGTGTGATTCCGGTCGGAATTATCTATTTCTTTCTGTATTATCTGATCTTTTTATTTTTGATCAAAAGATTGAATCTGAAGACACCGGGAAGAGAAGAGGGAGAGGAAGAGACAAGACTATACAGTAAATCGGATGTAAATAAGAAGCAGCAGAGAGAAAACGGACAAGAACAGAATAAAGCGGATAGCGGTATAAGTGCAAAGATTGTTTCCGGACTTGGTGGAAAAGAAAATATCAGTGATGTGGACTGCTGTGCAACCAGACTGCGCTGTACGGTTCATGATGCACAAAAGATCAATGATGTGACACTGAAGGCAACGGGTGCTTCAGGAGTTGTGCATAAGGGAAATGGGGTACAGATCATATATGGACCCAATGTTACGGTTATCAAATCCCGTCTTGAGGAATATCTGGAGAGCGGAGAAATGCCGGAAGAAGTCATAGAAAAACCGGTAGAAGAAAAGTTGGCAGCAGAGACTGTGCCGGACGGACCGGTGACGATCTGCAGCCCAATGACCGGAATTGCAGCAGAGCTTCATACGGTGCCGGATGAAGCCTTTGCAGGTGGTATGATGGGGGATGGCGTATGTGTAACGCCGACAGGTAATGTGGTATCTGCACCTGAAGATGGTATTGTCGGGATGATATTTGATACCGGTCATGCCATCGGATACAGAACGGATAGTGGTATCGAGCTGTTGATTCATGTGGGGATAGATACTGTTGCGCTGGGTGGAAAAGGATTTCAGGTATTGGTTAAGAGCGGACAGAAACTGAAAAAGGGAGAAGCAATGTTAAGGCTGGATCTGGATTATATCAGGGCACATGCACCGTCCGTGACAACGCCGATCGTTTGCACGGAGCTTGCGGATGGTCAGAAAGTCAGATTGTTGACGAACGGAAAGATAAAAATGGGACAGCCATTGCTTATCATAGAAGGGTAGGATGTCAGAAGAAAATATGAAAAATCCCAGACAGTTTTGTCTTATAAAACGAAACTGTCTGGGATTTTTAGAATGCTGTGAACTGGATGGTGCACATGCAACTATTATTTCTGATTATTCTTCAGGTTTTTCTGGGCAGTTGACAGCATCAGCTTGATACGGTTCAACTGATTTACTTCACTGGCACCCGGATCATAGTCAATGGCGACAATATTGGACTGCGGATACTGTCTGCGCAGCTCCTTGATAACACCCTTACCGACAACGTGGTTTGGCAGACAGGCAAACGGCTGCGTACAGACGATGTTCGGTGTACCGCCATGGATCAGCTCTAACATTTCACCGGTTAAGAACCAGCCCTCACCGGTCTGATTTCCGATGGAGACGATCTTCTCGGCATTTCGTACTGTTTCATAGATATCTGCGGGTGGGTCAAAATGTGTGCTTTTCTCCAATGCTTTTGCGGCTGCACCGCGGAATTTTGTGATCGCCCAGATTCCAAGTCTGGAAATCTTAGCAGTCTTTTTACTGGTGCCAAGGTTTTCTGCTTTGTAGATCTGATTGTAGAAGCAGTAGAGCATGAAATCCATCAGATCCGGTACAACAGCCTCAGCGCCCTCGGATTCCAGTAATTCAACCAGATGATTATTTGCGGCAGGCATGAATTTTACAAGGATCTCACCTACCACACCGACTCTCGGTTTGACTTCGTCCGTGACAGGAATGTTATCAAAGTCATGTACAATATCGCGGCACATCTGTTTAAACTTCAGGAAAGAAAGATGGTTTGCGGTAACAAATTGTTCGCATTTTTCTTCCCACTTTTTATGTAATGCGTTTACGGAACCGGGAACGGCTTCGTAAGGGCGCATACGATAAACACATCGCATGAACAGATCACCGAAAGTGACCGCATAGACCGCACGCATCAGCATTTCGGCATTGATCTTGAAGCCGGGATTGCTCTCTAACTTAGACAAATTAATGGAAATGACAGGAATGTAGTCATATCCGGCTTTTGCCAGTGCACGGCGGATAAAACCGATATAATTGGTTGCACGACATCCGCCACCTGTCTGGGACATCACAAATGCAAGCTTGTGAGTGTCATATTTGCCGGAAAGTACCGCGGACATGATTTGTCCGACAACCATTAAGGAGGGATAGCAGGCATCGTTATTAACATATTTTAAGCCGATATCAACAGCCTTTCTTCCATCATTATCCATAACCTCCAGATTATAACCGCATTTTACAAAAGCAGCCTGAAGTAAACCAAAATGGATCGGAGACATCTGAGGGCAGAGAATCGTATAATCCTTACGCATTTCTTCCGTAAACAAAACACGGTGCATGGCACTGCTCTTGATTTCGCGTTCCTGGTGTTTATTTTCACGGACACGGATCGCGGACAGAAGAGAGCGGATTCGAATCCTTGCTGCACCAAGGTTGTTGACCTCATCGATCTTTAAGCAGGTATAAATCTTTCCGGAACCGGTCAGAATATCATTGACCTGATCCGTGGTAACGGCATCCAGACCACAACCAAAGGAATTTAACTGGATCAGATCCAGATTATCAACCGTTTTCACATAGCTTGCGGCAGCATACAGTCTGGAGTGGTACATCCATTGATCCGATACGATGAGTGGACGCTCCGGCTTTGCCAGATGGGAGATGGAATCTTCCGTCAAAACCGCAACATCATAGGAGGTGATCAGCTCCGGAATACCGTGGTTGATCTCCGGGTCAATATGGTAAGGACGACCGGCAAGAACAATACCGCGTTTATGATGTTCTTTTAACCATGCAAGGGTCTCTTCGCCCTTTTTCTGCATATCTTTTCTGGCAGCAGCCAATTCAAGCCAGGCCTCATGGACTGCTGACCGGATATCTGCAGGAGAAAGCTCCGTGAATTCTTTGATCAACTGACCGGAGATTGTTTCCTCACTGGTAAATGCCATAAATGGATTCCGGAAACGGATCTCACCACGACCGATCTCTTCCACATTGTTTTTGATATTCTCGGAATAAGAGGTAACGATCGGACAGTTATAGTGGTTATTGGCATCCGGAAATTCATTTCTTTCATAAAAGAGTGCCGGATAGAAGATAAAGTCCACTTTCTGGTTGATCAGCCACATAATATGTCCGTGTGCAAGCTTGGCAGGATAGCATTCGGATTCACTGGGAATGGATTCAATGCCAAGTTCGTAGATCTTTCGTGTAGAATTTGGAGAGAGTACGACACGGTATCCGAGTCTGGTAAAAAAGGTATACCAGAACGGATAGTTTTCATACATATTCAAAACTCTCGGAATTCCGACAGTTCCGCGTGTTGCCTGATCGGGAGAGAGCGGCTCATAGCCGAAAATGCGGTTCAGCTTATACTCGAACAGGTTTGGAATATGGTTTTCATTTTTCTGCTTCCCGAGCCCGCGTTCACAACGGTTGCCGGAGATAAACTGGCGTCCTCCGGAGAATTTGTTAATAGTCAGACGACAGCTATTGGTACAGCCATGGCATTTTGCCATGCTGGTTGTGAATTCCAGCGCATTGATCTGGTCGATCGTAAGCATAGTGGTCTGATAGCCTTCGGAGTAATGCTCCCTTGCAACGAGGGCGGCACCAAAGGCACCCATGATACCTGCGATATCGGGACGGATGGCTTCACAGCCTGCAATTTTTTCAAAGCTTCTTAATACAGCATCATTATAGAAGGTACCACCCTGTACAACAATCTGACTTCCGAGATCGGAGGCATCAGATACCTTAATAACCTTGAATAAGGCGTTTTTAATAACGGAGTAAGCAAGACCTGCAGAGATGTCGGGAACGGAAGCCCCTTCTTTCTGCGCCTGCTTAACCTTCGAATTCATAAATACAGTACAACGGGTTCCGAGGTCAATCGGATGTTCAGCGAACAGAGCTGCTTTTGCGAAGTCCTGAACCTTGTAATTGAGTGATTTTGCGAAAGTTTCGATAAAGGAACCGCAGCCGGATGAGCATGCTTCATTTAACTGCACGCTGTCAACGGTCTGATTTTTGATCTTAATACATTTCATATCCTGTCCACCGATATCCAGGATACAGTCAACCTTGGGATCAAAGAAAGCGGCGGCATAGTAGTGCGCAACCGTCTCAACCTCACCGTCATCAAGCAGAAAGGCAGCTTTGATCAGTGCTTCACCGTAACCGGTGGAGCAGGAGCGCACGATATGTGCGTCCTTTGGCAGCAGACTGTAGATCTCCTGAATGGACTTGATCGCGGTTTTCAGCGGACTTCCGTTGTTGTTGCTGTAGAAAGAGTACAATAGGGAGCCATCCTCACTGACCAGTGCAACCTTTGTGGTAGTGGAACCGGCATCGATGCCCAGATAGCAGTTGCCCTTATAATCCTTTAATTCTGCGGTTTTTACGCAGTGCTGCTCATGTCGTGTCTTAAATGCTTCATATTCTTCTTCGGAAGCAAAAAGTGGCTCCATACGTTCTACTTCAAATTCCATGTGGATATCGGAAGATAGTTTTGCAACCATTTCTTCCATGGTATAGGATACTTCATCCTTTGCATTCATAGCAGAGCCAATGGCTGCAAACAGATGGGAATTATCCGTATCAATAATATGTTCGTCATCCAGCTTCAGGGTACGGATGAACGCTGCTTTTAACTCGGACAGGAAATGAAGCGGACCACCGAGAAAAGCAACATGACCTCTGATCGGTTTTCCGCAGGCAAGACCGGAGATGGTCTGATTTACAACAGCCTGAAAAATAGAAGCGGAGAGATCCTCCTTGGTTGCCCCCTCATTGATCAGAGGCTGGATATCGGATTTTGCAAACACACCGCAGCGTGCCGCAATGGTATACAGGGAATTGTAATTTTTTGCATATTCATTTAAGCCGGATGCATCTGTCTGAAGCAGGGATGCCATCTGGTCAATAAAGGAACCGGTACCGCCGGCACAGATTCCGTTCATACGCTGCTCCACATTACCGCCTTCAAAGTAGATGATCTTGGCATCCTCACCGCCAAGTTCAATGGCAACATCCGTCTTGGGTGCCAGTGTCTGAAGTGCAGTGGAAACAGCAATTACCTCCTGATTAAAGGGAACTTCGAGATGATTGGCAAGGGTCAGACCGCCGGAGCCTGTAATCATCGGGTGCAAAGTCAGGTTTCCAAGCTCCTTATAAGCATCGGAAAGCAGCCCATGTAATGTCTCGCGGATATTGGCATAGTGCCTTTTGTAATCCGAGAAAAGTATGTGGTTCGATCCGTCTAAGATCGCAATTTTTACTGTTGTGGAACCGATATCGATTCCGAGTGTGTTTCTGTTTTCGCTCATGTATTACACCATTCCTTATTCGTTTGCATACAAAGGAATTATACGACAAGAGGTATGAAAGTGCAATCCGTAAGAAGTTATATTTATAATAAGAAAAATCTGATTTTATAAAATTTGTCCAAAGAAACTATAAAATATCCGAAAATCATGGGGGAATCTCGGGTCTGTGGTTTACTTTTACGGTCCGGGATGATAAGATATGGCATGTGTATGATAAAAGAAAGGCTTGGTAAAAATGGGATTTTTAGATAAAATGGAACGAAAAATCGGCAAGTATGCAATATCCAATCTGTCGCTGTATCTGATTCTGTGTTATGCGGTCGGCTATATTGTTCAGATCATCAACAGTGATTTTGTACATTATCTGACGCTGAACCCGTTTGCAATCATGCAGGGGCAGGTATGGCGTATCATTACATGGGTTCTGATACCGCCAAGTGAATCCAATGTTTTCTTCATGCTGCTGATGTTGTATTTTTACTATTCAATCGGCACGAGCCTGGAACGGACGTGGGGCGCTTTTTATTATAACGTATATATTTTCGGCGGTATCATTTTTACGGTGCTTGCGAGCTTTGGACTTGCAGGATATCTGTATTTCGCGGATGTGCAGAAGGTGCCGGCAGCTATGCTGGATCTGTATATGGAAACAGCCGGAGCCAAAAATGTGCTCGATTTTATGGCAACTTATTATGAAAGTGCACAGGTATTCAGGTCATTGTTTACAACCTACTATATCAATATGTCCATTTTCCTTGCATATGCGGCAACCTATCCTGAGATGCAGGTATTATTAATGTTTATCATTCCGATCAAGGTAAAGTACCTTGGCATTATATACGGAATCATGATTGTCATGGAGATGGTTTCCGGCGGCTGGCTGTATGCCTTTACGATTGGAGCATCCCTTTTAAACTTCGTGATCTTCTTCCTGCTGACAAAGCAGAATAAACCGCACAGGACACCGAAGCAGATGAAGCGACAGATGGAATACCGCAGAGCAGTAAAGCAGCCAACCAAAATCACGAGACACAAATGTGCGATCTGCGGAAGGACGGAGCAGGATGATCCCACGCTGGAATTCAGATTCTGTTCCAAGTGCGACGGCAATTATGAGTATTGCCAGTACCATTTGTTCACTCATGAACATGTGAAACGACATTAAGCAGAGCTGGAGGATATATGAAAACAGAAGAACTTTTTTTACAAAAGATTATGGAGCTGCGGGAGACAGCAAAGCTTCAGGAATATGTACTTTCCAGTGATCAGGTCAGGGAGTTTATTGAGGAAAACGGCTTAAACGAAGAGCAGGCAGGCTTTTTATACGAATACCTGAAGCAGAATAAGATCGGTGTGGATGAAAAGGTGAATCCTGACGAGTATCTGACAAAAGAGGATGCCGGTTATCTGGAGATCTATCTGGAAGAATTAAAAGGATTGCCACAGGTGAGTGAATCAGAAAAACTGGCACTGTCCATGGAAGCAATGGCAGGGGACGGAAATGCAAAGCACCGGCTGTTGGAAGCGTACCTGCCATATGTGGCGGATATTGCAAAGCTGTATGCCGGGCAGGGAACGGAGATCGAAGATCTGATCGGAGAGGGCAATGTTGCACTGGCAGGCGGCATTGAGATGTTAGGTGCACTTGAAAAGCCGGATGAAGTGGCAGGAATGCTTGGAAAAATGATTATGGACGCGATGGAAGAACTGATCGATGAAGATCATGCGGAAAGAAAAACTGACCAAAAGGTGGAGAAACGCGTCAATAAAGTAGCGGATAAGGCAAGGGAACTTGCACAGGAGCTGCGCAGAAAAGTTATGGTAGAAGAATTGATGGAAGAAACCGGAATGTCGGAAAAGGAGATCCGCGATGCGATCAGAATCAGCGGAGATAAGATTGAGGACATTGACAGTAAGAGCTGACGGACAAAGTCAAAAGAAGATGTAAGGAGCATGAGGATATGGAATATCAGGATTTTAAATATATTATGAGTGATATGACAAAGATATATCTTGGTGCAAAACAGACTTATGCGGAAGCATGTGAAAATGATTATATGCCCTTTAAATTATCTGTGATTATTAACCAGTATTTTTACAGGGATATATCACCGGACACCACGATTGAGGATCATATCCGGATGCTGGAAAGAGACACCATGACCTATATGACCCTGAAAAACCTGAAGGCAAAGGTAAGGATGAATATCTATGTGGAGAAGACCGACAGTAAAGGGAATACAACAGGAAAATGGCTGACGGATCAGACAATTGCAATCGATCAGTATGTATCTGAAGAAACATATCACCTGTATCCGGAACATGCGATTGTACAGGAATTGGTAATACCAAAACTACAGCTTATGGCATTTTCTGTATAAGCAGGGGACTTCTGAAATGGGGAAATTGAATATTTATCTGTAAACCGGAAAAAATACAAACAAAACAGGAGGCTTATTATGGAAAGAAAAATCAGTAAGATCAGTAAAAAAATAGTAGCAGGGATTCTGCTTGTAACTATGATGGCAGGAATCAGCGCATGCACAAAGAGCAGTAACGCGGTGGACGATTCCGTATCGATAGAAACGATTCATGAGGCAATTAAGGATGCTTACGGTGATAATTATCTGCCGGATATGCTTTTATCCGATGATGAGATCATGGCACTCTACGGAATCAGTAATGACTGGTATGAAGAGGCCATTGCAGAGGTACCGATGATCAGTGTAAACGTGGACACATTGATTGCAGTCAAGGCAGAAAAGGACCATGTGGAAGATGTACAGAATGCACTTACCAGCTATAAGGAATATCTGGAAAACGATTCATTCCAGTATCCGGTGAATGTACCAAAGATTCAGGCATCCACTGTTATAACGAGAGGTAATTATGTGTTTTTCATCATGCTTGGTGTAGGAGCAGATGATATCGAGGATCAGTCAGAGGATGACCAGGTAAAAGCATATGGTGAATTAAATCAGATTGCAATTGATGCAATCGACGGATTGTTGTTAAAATAAGCAATAGGAGAAATAAGGTCTTATGGTTTTTGCGGGGATTACGTTTCTATATCGATTTTTACCGATTACATTGATCGCATACTTTGTGTGCCCAAAGCAATTCAGAAATGGATTGCTTTTTTTGGCGTCTTTGATCTTTTATGCATGGGGGGAACCCATATATGTATTGCTGATGTTATTTTCCACTGTGTCGGATTACTGGCACGGAAGAATGATCGATCAGAGAAAGCAGGCCGGGGATATACATGGAGCAAGGAGATTTTTGATTTCATCCATTGTGATTAATCTGTTACTTCTGGGTTTCTTTAAATATGCGGGCTGGATCATCGGAATGTTGAACCGGGGATTTCACCTCGGCATTCCGGAATTGAGCCTGGCTCTGCCGCTTGGTATCTCATTTTATACCTTTCAGACCATGTCCTATTCGATCGATGTCTATCGCGGCGAAGCCAGGGTACAGAAGAATATTATTGATTTCGGGATGTTTGTAACGATGTTTCCGCAATTGATCGCAGGACCGATTGTTCGTTATGCGGATATTGAGGAACGCATGAAGAACCGGCCACTGACCGTGTGTCAGGTAGAGCAGGGCGTGGTACGGTTTACGATAGGGCTTGCGAAAAAAGTACTGCTTGCCAATGAATTCGGAAAACTGTGGGACCGGATCCAGACTGTGGATGTTTCCGTACTTCCCGCATCCATGGGATGGCTTGGAATACTGGCATATGGTCTGCAGATCTACTATGATTTTTCCGGTTATTCTGATATGGCGATCGGACTTGGTACGATCTTTGGATTTTCATTTCCCGAAAATTTCAGATATCCGTATGAGTCCGTGAGTATTTCTGAATTTTTCAGAAGATGGCACATGACATTGCAGAAATGGTTTGCGGAATATGTCTATTATCCCCTGGGAGGCAACAGAAAGGGACTGAAACGGCAGGTGCTCAATATTGCAGTTGTCTGGGCATTGACGGGAATATGGCATGGCGCAAGCGGTAATTTCCTTGTGTGGGGATTATATTTTGCAGCCTGGCTGATCCTGGAAAAGCTATGGCTGTTAAAAATATTTGAAAAGCTGCCAATGAAAATCGGAAGATTTCTGGGACATATCTATACTTTAGTGTTTGTTGGAATCGGATGGGTATTTTTCACGCATACGGATCTGCGTGAAGCATTCGGCTATATCGGAAGACTTTTTGGAAATGGTAATTTTGCAAGTGGTGCAGAAACGATCTATTGGCTACGGGAATATGCGGTTTTACTGATAATAGGAGTGGTCGGAGCAACAAGTTTGCCAATGAAACTTGCAAAAACAACCGAAAAGTACAGAAATGAGATTATAAATGCAATTTTTGTTGCATTTTTGATGCTCGTATGCACTGCATTTCTTGTAGATGCCAGCTATAATCCATTTCTTTATTTCAGATTCTGAGGAGATGTATATGAAAAAAGGATATCTGCAAAAAATACGGCACTGGATCGTGCCGGTGGTGTTTCTGGGTATGCTGATAGGCGGTGGAGTGTGGCAGAGCTTTACACCGGACAGGGATTATTCTGTGTATGAGCGCAGGCTGCTGCAGCAAAGGCCGGCATTGACAGTTGCGCATATATTGGATGCTTCTTATATGTCCGATTATGAAGCTTATCTGACGGATCAGTTCCCGATGAGGGATCATTGGATCACAATGAAGACATATGCCGGGCTTTTGCTCGGACAAAGGGAGTTCGGTGGTGTTTATATTACGGAAAATGATGGTCTGATAGAACTTCACAGAATGTCGGAAATGGATGATGGGCGGATAGAGTCAAATACCGGTACACTGGTATCCTTTGCTGAAGAGATGATTGGAAGACTGGGGACGGATCATGTACGGGTAATGCTGGTGCCGACAGCGGATTGCATTAAGAAAAATAAGATTCCTGACGGGGCAGGTTTGTTCGATCAGTCGGCATATTTGCAAAAATTGCATGAAACATTTGCGCAGATGTCGTATGGGGGTGTGTTAGTGCCGGTTGAAGCAGCGCTTATGACCCATGCAGGGGAAGCTGTTTATTATAAAACAGATCACCATTGGACCATGCTTGGTGCTTATTATGGATATACCGCATATGCCGGTGAGCATGCAAAGACGTTGGATGATTTTTCTTTCCGGGTGATTACGGATTGTTTTACCGGCACGGTTGCAGCAAAATGCGGCATGTACCGGATGAAGGATGAGATAGTGCTTGCTTACCCGAAAAAGGAACAGGAGTATCTGGTAAATCATAATGAGGGTGCGAGAATTAATAATAGCCTGTATGAAGAAGATAAGGCATACGGTGATGATCCTTATGCGGTATATCTGGGTGGAAATGATGCAATTGTAACCGTTGAAACCGGGTGTGGGACAGGCCGGAGCCTTCTGATCGTCCGGGATTCCTATGCCAATTGTTTTGTTCCGTATCTGACACAGGAGTATGAGAAAATCACACTTATAGATTTACGTTATTATAACGGGAGTGTAACAAAGCTGGTGGGAGAAGGGTATACAGATATTCTGGTATTGTATAACCTTCCAAATTTTTTAAGTGACAGGCAGGTTTATAAATTATTAAGATAGGAAAAGAAAAATGTAAACCCAAAAAGTAAAAATAGTTGACGAATAAGAAGCCTTTTTCTATAATGCTTGTAGCTACAAATACCAAGGATGAGGAGTTAAAAATGAAAAAAGAGTATAACGTAAAAGCAACAACCAGAAATATTGTATATGTAGGAATGTTTGCGGCAGTTATGGCGGTACTGTCCCAGGTTTCCATTCCGATGCCGTCCGGAGTACCGATTACGCTGCAGACATTTGCAATGGCTCTGACCGGTGTGGTTCTCGGGTGGAAAATGGGAGTGACTGCAACACTTGTATATATCCTGCTTGGAGCATTTGGGGTTCCGGTATTTACAGGATTTACAGGTGGTTTTGCAAAATTGACGGGTTATACGGGTGGATTCATCTATGGGTTTCTCGCATTGACGCTGTTATGCGGAGTCGGTAGCTGTATGAAAAACAGGATATTGGGAATTGTGGTTGGGGTTCTTGGACTGGAAATCTGTCATTTGTGCGGTACGGTTCAGTATGCATTCCTTTCCCAAAATTCATTTTGGCCGGCATTTTTGCTTGTATCGGTTCCTTACCAGATAAAGGATATCATATCTGTTGTGCTTGCATTTGTACTTGGTGGAATTATTCGTAAACAATTGCTGAAAGCCGGACTGATTTGATAAAAACATGTGGAAAAAATACACAAAAATAAAGAGAAAAACGGTAGAAATATGTGCAATCTCATGATATAATGAAATACAACGTGTTGCCGGTTATTATGAAAGAGAATGGTAACACCGGACTATGTTCAAAGGGGGACATACAGATGTCAAAATGGGTTTACACATTTGAAGAGGGAAATGCGGATATGCGTGCGCTCTTAGGTGGAAAGGGTGCCAATCTTGCCGAGATGACGAATCTCGGACTACCGATTCCGCAGGGATTTACGGTAACAACGGAAGCTTGTACGGATTATTACGACAAGGGAAAACAAATTGCACCGGAGATTCAGGAACAGATCTTTACGGCGCTTGCAGAGCTTGAAAAAAAACAGGGTAAGAAATTTGGAGATACGGAGAATCCGTTGCTGGTTTCCGTACGTTCCGGAGCAAGGGCATCCATGCCGGGAATGATGGATACGATCTTAAACCTTGGTCTGACAGATATTGCGGTGGAGGGATTTGCCAAAAAGACGGGCAATCCGAGATTTGCTTATGATTCTTACCGTCGTTTTATCCAGATGTTTTCCGATGTTGTTATGGAAGTGCCGAAGTCCTATTTTGAAAGAGTATTGGATGAGATTAAGGAAAGTAAGAGAGGGGTACTCGGAAAGGCTGAAAGTGAACCGGTATATGATACCGATCTGAGTGCGGATGATCTGAAAGAAGTAATTGCAAGATTTAAGCAGATTTATAAAGACAAAATGAATGAGGATTTTCCACAGGATCCAAAGGTACAGCTGATGGAAGCCGTAAAAGCGGTATTCCGTTCCTGGGATAATGAAAGAGCAATTTATTACCGCAGAATGAATGATATTCCCGGGGACTGGGGAACTGCAGTTAATGTGCAGGCCATGGTATTCGGAAACATGGGAAATACCTCAGGAACCGGTGTTGCGTTTACCAGGGATCCCGGAACCGGTGCAAAGGGAATCTTCGGTGAGTACCTGATCAATGCACAGGGAGAGGATGTAGTTGCGGGTGTCCGTACACCGCAGCCGATTTCAAAACTGAAAGAGGATCTCCCGGAATGTTATGAACAGTTTCTGGCAATTGCGGAGAAACTGGAAGACCATTATCGCGATATGCAGGATATGGAATTTACGATTGAGGACGGAAAATTGTACTTCCTGCAGACGAGAAACGGAAAACGTACAGCACAGGCTGCACTTCAGGTGGCATGTGATCTGGTGGATGAAGGAAAAATCACACCGGAAGAAGCTGTTATGAGAATTGAAGCAAAATCATTGGATCAGCTGTTACATCCGACTTTCGACAGGATTGCATTAAAAGAGGGCGTAGTAATCGGTGAAGCACTTCCTGCATCTCCGGGTGCTGCGGCAGGACAGGTTTATTTCACAGCAGCGGATGCAAAAGAGGCACATGATCATGGGCAGCGTGTCATTCTGGTAAGACTGGAGACTTCTCCGGAAGATATCGAGGGTATGCATGCAGCAGAAGGAATCCTGACAGTACGCGGCGGTCGTACCTCCCATGCAGCCGTAGTCGCAAGAGGAATGGGAACCTGCTGTGTATCCGGATGCGGTGATATTGTAATCAATGAAGAAAAGAAAGTATTCACGCTTGGCGGACATACTTATCATGAAGGAGATTTTATTTCTCTTGACGGATCCACAGGTAAGATCTATGACGGAGATATCAAGACAGTGGATGCGGCGATCAGCGGTAACTTTGGACGTATCATGGCGTGGGCTGACCAGTACCGCAAGCTGCAGGTAAGAACCAATGCGGATACGCCTGCGGATGCAGCAAATGCAGTAAAGCTTGGTGCAGAAGGCATTGGTCTGTGCCGTACAGAGCATATGTTCTTTGAACCGGAGAGAATCCCGAAGATCAGAAAGATGATCCTTTCCAGCACGCTTGAGGAAAGAGAAGAAGCATTAAATGAACTGATCCCGTTCCAGAAGGGGGACTTTAAAGCACTCTATGAGGTGATGGAAGGCAGACCGGTAACGATCCGTTTTCTAGATCCGCCTTTACATGAATTTGTTCCTACAGAGGAAAAGGAGATTGAAGACCTTGCAAAGGATATGGGGCAGACCGTAGAGCATGTAAAAGAGGTATGTGATTCTTTACATGAATTTAACCCGATGATGGGACATCGTGGATGCCGCTTATCCGTTACATATCCGGAAATTGCCAAGATGCAGACAAGAGCCGTTTTGGAAGCAGCGATTGAAGTAAAGGCAGAAAAGGGGTACGATGTGGTACCGGAGATCATGGTTCCACTGGTAGGAGATAAGAAGGAATTAAAATTCGTTAAGAAGGTCATTGTAGAAACTGCAGAGCAGGTGAAGAAAGAGAAAAATTCCGATATCCAATATCATATCGGTACGATGATCGAAATCCCGCGTGCAGCACTTCTGGCTGATGAGATTGCTGAGGAAGCAGAATTCTTCTCATTCGGAACAAATGATCTGACACAGATGACGTTTGGATTCTCCCGTGATGATGCCGGAAAATTCCTGGATGCCTATTACAACAGTCAGATTTATGAGTCTGATCCGTTTGCGAAGCTTGACCAGAACGGTGTCGGACAGCTGATCAAGATGGCTGCAGAAAAAGGACGTAAGGTACGCCCCGATATCAAGCTTGGTATCTGCGGTGAGCATGGCGGAGATCCGTCATCCGTAGAGTTCTGCCACAAAGTGGGACTGACCTATGTATCCTGTTCACCGTTCCGTGTGCCGATCGCAAGACTTGCAGCAGCACAGGCAGCTATTGCAAGCAAGTAGGCGAACGTTCTTTCGAGGAAGTTCATCTATTCACAAAGCAAATAGGCTTTGATGAAGCACAAAGGTATAGGAAAAGCTATGGTAGATATCTTCGGAGAAATCAGTGGGATAACATTGAGGTCGAAGTAGTAATGTTACTGTAGAATTGAATATATTATGTGAATTGACCCCATCAAGTAGTATAATCTGCTTGGTGGGGTTATTTATTAGAAGGTTGCAGAATACCTTCTTTTTTTATATTCATTTTTAAGAAAGTGCTATCAAAAAGTGAGCATTTAAACAGAAGTATCGAGGAGATTATATTATCGGAAAGTGGTGTCAGGAGAAATCCGTCCGTTTGAACTGATGAAACAGCTTGGCATGAGCAAGAGTACATATTATAGATATGTCACGGCAACATCACTAGATACTCCTACAAAGCCCATAAATAAGCCATTTCTTAGTTGAAAAAGTGCTCTACTACACACTTACTACACGTTTTTTAGATAAATAGCTCGGTATGATTATATTAAATGGATAATTGACATTATGGTATATATGCCATATAATATTTACAAAGGAGATTATATGACAGAATTTAAACTGATAGCATATGAAAAAGAAAACGGCGAAGTTCCAGTAGAGGAATTTCTTGATTCTGTTAATCCTAAGATGCGAGCTAAAATATTTGGATTGCTGAGTATATTACAAGAAAAGGGAAATATGCTTAGAGAACCTTACAGTAAACATCTGGATGACGGAATATTTGAATTGCGTTGTAAATTTGGGAGTGATATTACCAGAGTCTTATATTTTTTCTATTATGAGGGAAAAATAATACTGACGAACGCATTTGTTAAAAAAACACAGAAAACTCCTAAAGAGGAGATTCAGATTGCAAAGGATAGAAGAAAAGATTTCATAGAAAGGGTGATGAAGGATGAGAACATTTGATGATATGCTTTCTAAACAGCTAAAAGATGATGAGTTCAGAAAAGAATATGAAGCTATTCAGCCAGAGATGGATGTCATAAGAGCTATTGTGGATGCCCGTACTTCTCAGAATATGACACAGAAGGAGCTTGCAGAACGTACTGGTATTAACCAGGCAGATATCAGCAAGCTTGAAAATGGAACAAGGAATCCTTCGGTTAATTTGCTTAAAAGATTAGCGGATGGTATGGGAATGGCTCTTAAGATTGAGTTTGTACCTAAACAGAAAGCGTGATTATATGACCTCACTGGAATGTTGTCTGGTGAGGTTATTTTTATAGGTTTTGAGTTATTTGAATAAAGTGATTATATACTACAGAAAGGGGAAAATATGGATTTTTTTAATGAAATCATGAAGTTTAGTGATATATTTGAAAGTCAAGAAACGATAGATGAATTGAAGGACTTTTTAAGGAGGTGGTGCCAAAAAGCATACATAAATACAGGGACGCTCCGTAAAGGGATGTCCATATATTTCGGGACTGTTTAAAAGGCAGCATCTTACTAGGTGATTTTTGCATATTAGCTGTTAAGAGGTAGACATATAATGAAAAATCTTATATAAAAGGCCTAGAGTGCAAATTTATGATTTTCGTTCTGATTATCTGTTTTAAAGATGAAAATAGCAGACCAAATAGCTCAAAACGGGATGAGAAAACAGGGAAATTTTATCCGGTGCTGAATGGAGACGAGGACGCTGCAAATGTACCGGTGACATTGCCTGATGGTTCAAAGGGGTGGACGGATGGATTGGAAAATGGATATATTGGACAAAATTGTAAATCAAAGCAGGAAAATATTTGGGGACGAGTTAACAGGAATTTACCTGCATGGTTCTATGGCTATGGGATGTTTTAATCCGGACAAAAGTGATATCGATCTTATTTTTGTGATCAGAGATCATGTTACAGATACTCAAAAATTGCAGTTTATGAACTGTATCATAGATGCTAATAAATCAGCTCCTGGCAAAGGAATTGAACTAAGTATCGTTAAGCAGAAGTATTGTAAGCATTTTGTATACCCAACGCCATTTGAACTGCATTTTTCAAATGCACATTTACAGTGGTTTATGGAAAAGCCGGATGACTATATTCTCAAAATGAATGGAGTGGACAAAGATCTGGCTGCGCATTTCAAAATTATAAAAAGCTATGGTATTGTTCTATATGGGACAGAAATAAACGAGATTTTTGCAGCTGTACCAAGAACTGATTATATTGACAGTATTTGGAGTGATATTGGAGATGCAAGAGAAGATATATCGGAAGATCCTGTATATATAATTTTGAATTTATGCAGAGTGGCAGCTTTTCTCAAAGATGATCTGGTCCTTTCCAAAAAGCAAGGTGGTGAATGGGCGATGGATAACCTTCCTTCAAAATATAATACTTTGATTTCTGCTGCAGTGCAAAGTTATACAGGTGGAAAAGATATGGATATAGATCATAGAGAAGGGCAGAAATTTGCTGATTATATGGTGCCGTTAATAAAAAACATGATAGATAAAGAAGAACGGGATTAATCAGAAAGATAAAATTATGTTTGAAAGAATCAAGAATTAATTGTATATGAGGTTTCGAGGGAAGAATGGAGTGCTTTATGGAATATATCAGAGTGACAAGTGAAAATATAGACAAAGAACACATATGTTGTGCAATTTCAAATGACAAGGATATTCAGGTGACATCCAAAAAGGCGTGGTTACGAGAACGATTTGAGGACGGTCTGGTTTTCCTGAAAAGCACAGAACGGGGAAAGTGTTTTATTGAGTATATACCGGCTGAAAATGCATGGAATCCAATTCGTGCAGATGGTTATATGTATATTGACTGTCTGTGGGTTGCCGGCTCTTTCAAAAGACATGGTTATGGGGCAGATCTGCTGAACGCCTGCATCGATGACAGCAGGGGCAAAGGTAAAAAGGGATTATGTATTTTATCTTCCAAAAAGAAAAAGCCTTTTTTGGCAGATCCTAATTTCCTGCAGCATAAAGGATTCATGGTGTGTGATGAAGCGGACAATGGGATTCAGTTATGGTATTTACCATTTGAGGAGAATGCTTCTTTGCCTGAATTAAAAGAATGTGCAAAACATCCTCATATTGAAGAAAAAGGATATGTTTTGTATTATACCAGCCAATGTCCGTTTAATGCGAAATATGTTCCGATTGTAGAAAAAACAGCAAAGGAAAATAGCGTGCCATTTCAAGCGATTCATTTACAGAGCAAAGAAGAAGCGCAAAACGCACCTACTCCGGTTACGACTTATGCGTTGTTTTATGATGGAGTGTATCTGACAAACGAGCAGATGAATGACAAGAAGTTCTTAAAGTTATTAAAAGGCAAGGTGGTTTAACATGAGATATAAAATAGAGAGATATAAAAACTGTGAACGATTCAACGAGCAGTATCAAAATATTCATCAGTTCCTGCTGGAAGCGGAAAAGCTGGAATACAATGAACATTTTCATTGGGGGCGTTTTGAATGGATGCACGCACATAGTTATCTTGATGAGGATAAGCTGACCAGTATCATGATGTTCAAGGACGAAAATGACGTTATTGTAGGTTTGACTACTTATGACACAGACTACGATGACCGGGTATATGTAATTCACACAAGTTCTGACAAAGTACTGCTTGCAGGAATGGTTGATTTTATAACCGGAGAGGAAGGTGACAGAGCAATTCTGAAAGTAAACGCTAAGGATACTGTCCTTTGTCAGGTACTACGGGAAAAGGGATTTGAAAAGAGGAATAGATGTGCCTGTATTTTGTCTCTAAATTTGTCAAATTCCCTGGAATATGACTTGCCCGGTGCCTATAGGATGAGTCCGCAGGGCTTTGTTGCAGATTCGTGGCAATATCAAATGGTGATTCACAGGGGCTTTGAGAATGAGGGGATTCCCGAGAAATGGGATGATAAACTTCTAAAACGTATCCCCAATGTAAACGAAGACCTGAAAACTTTTGCGATTGCCAATGACGAATACTGTGCACACTGCGGGTTATGGTATTCAACAGGTGATACGGCCTATGTTGAACCTGTTGTAACTGTTCCTGAACATAGAAAGCAGGGCTTGGCAAAAGCAGTGATTTACGAAGCATGTGCTCGTGCAAAAGCGCTTGGCGCCAAGCGTGCCATCGTTGTGTCTGATCAAGAATTTTATTTTCGGATTGGCTTCACACTTTCTTCAGAAGTGTATGATTGGACGATGGTGTCAGGGAGAAGCAGACAGGCGGATCGCAATGGATATTGTAGCTATGCTTGGTAATCAGAAATAAGGAGCCGAAATCACATATGGGAAGTATTACAAAAAATTATCTGAAGGAAAATGTTATAAAGCATATCGTAGAGTCTGCTTTGGGAAAAGGAAGAATGGCGGGATATATGGAAGTAGACGGTGGCTTTTGCAACGCCGTATATCGAATTGAACTGACAGATGGGAGCCGGGCAATACTAAAGGTAGCACCGGCATCCAATATACGGCTGATGTCCTGTGAAGTGGCAATGATGCGCACAGAAGCAGGTGCAATGCAGCTTGCAGCAAAGCATGATATTCCGCATGTACCAAAAGTATATGTTTATGATGACAGCAGAAAACTGTGTGATGCAGAATATCTGCTGATGGAATGTATGGAAGGAATTCCGGCAACACAGGCAAAAGAAAAAATGGATGACAAAGAGAAGGAGAAAGCAGAAGAGCAGATCGGGAAAATGCTTCATAAAGTAAATGAGATAACCGGAGAAAAATTTGGGCATTTCTGTATGAAAGAATTGCAGTACGACAATTGGTTTGAGGCTTTTTATCATATGCTAAGCCAGGTTATCCGGGATGGGATTGATGCTTCCATTGATGTAGGAGTACCTTACGGGACCATTCTGAGTAAGCTGCAATCTGATCGGAGCTATTTTGAGGAAGTAAAGTGTCCGAAGTTAATCCATTTTGATTCCTGGGATGGTAATTTTATTATGAGAAACGGACAGATATCAGGTATGATTGACTGGGAAAGGGCTCTTTGGGCAGAAGCATTGATGGAGGACAAATTCCGGTTTCATAGTGTATCGAATGCGTTCCTGAATGGATACGGAATAAAAGAATTAACACCTTCGCAAAAAATCCGTAGTAATTGGTATGATATTTATTTATATCTGATCATGATGTTTGAAGTGACGTATAGACATTATGAGACCATGGATCAATATTATTGGGTACATGGATTGTTTGAACAGGTGATCGAAAAAGTGTAGAAAATGGCATGGTGAAAGCAGGTAAGGGATTTGCTGTCCGTTTCATGGACAGCGAATCCCTTTTTATGTTTTCCGGCTTCCTGACAGCAATGGCGAAAAGATAATAAGTACAAAAATATCCGCATAGGATAATTAAATGTAAACGCGAGACAGAATAAGGTTGACAATATACGGACGTTTGTTATACTATTGTAAACTAAAGATAAAGAGAGGTTAACAAATGAACAGAGAGAAAACGAGGGATCTGACTTATTGTGGTTTGTTCACAGCACTGATTGCAATCGGTGCGTTTATTAAGATTCCAATTCCGGTGGTACCGTTTACACTTCAATTTTTATTCACAACATTGGCGGGGCTTTTGCTTGGATCAAAGCGGGGACTGATATGTACGGCAACTTATGTGATTCTGGGGTTGATTGGGCTTCCTGTTTTTTCTGAGGGAGGAGGAATATGGTATGTTATGAAACCGAGTTTTGGGTATCTGCTGGGTTTCTGCATCGGGGCATATATAACAGGATTGATTGCGGAGCAAATGAAACGAAAGACAGTTTTTTGTTATCTGCTTGCAGGATTTACAGGACTTTTAATCGTATATACGGCGGGGATGGCTTATTATTATCTGATCTGTAATTATGTGATTGATACGCCGATCGCATTTGGCCCTCTGTTTTTATACTGCTTTGTCTTAGCAGTGCCGGGGGATATTTTCTTATGCATATTATCGGCATTTGTGGCAAAAAGAGTAAAACCATTACTGTTTGGACAACAGTTACGGACAAAAGAGAAAGAGGTATAAGAATGAATGCTTTGGAATTAGCACAGGAGATTATTGACGGAAGGCGAATTACGAGAGAGGATGACCTTTCCTTCTTTTTGAATTGTGATTTGCAAAAGTTATGTGAAGGAGCGGATCGCATCAGAGAATATTTTATTGGGGACAAGGTAGATCTGTGCTCCATTATAAACGGCCGCAGTGGACGATGTCCCGAGGACTGCAAGTATTGTGCCCAGTCAGCACATCATCATACTAATTGTGAAGTTTATGATTTTTTGCCCGAGGAAACAATTGTTGAGGCATGCAGACAGCATGAAAATGAAGGAGTTGACAGATTTTCCATTGTAACGGCCGGAAGAGCATTGAATGGAGAAGAGTTTGAAAAGGCAATCCATGCATTTGAGACAATGCATAAAGAATGCAAAATTGATCTATGTGCATCTATGGGATTTTTAGATGAAAACCAGCTTCACAGACTTCATGAGGCAGGAGTGACAAGTTATCATCATAATATAGAGACTTCCAGGAGAAACTTTCCCAATATTTGTACGACACATACTTATGATCAGAAGATTGAGACACTGAAAAAGGTAAAGGCAGAAGGAATGTGTGCCTGTTCCGGAGGAATCATCGGAATGGGGGAGACATGGGAAGATCGTCTGGATATGGCAGTCAGTCTTGCGGAACTTGGAATTGATTCCATCCCGATCAATGCACTGATGCCGATTCCTGGAACCCCTTTAGAAAACCTTGAACAGCTGACCGAGAATGAAATTCTCAGAACAATAGCATTTTTCCGTTATATTAACCCTAATGCCAACATTCGATTGGCAGCCGGACGAGCGCTTTTGACAAATGATGGCGAAACAGCATTTTGTGCCGGAGCTTCTGCAACAATTACCGGCAATATGCTGACGACAGCGGCAAGTGCAACGATCCGCAGTGACAGGAAAATGCTGGAAGGCCTGGGAAGAGACGTGACGCCTGATTATTGGAGGGAACGCGTATGAGCAGGGGACTGTTTATTACAGGAACGGGGACGGATGTCGGAAAAACTTATGTTACGGCTCTGATTGTAAAAAAACTTCATGAGGCAGGAAAAAATCCGGGTTATTACAAAGCTGCCATGAGTGGAAATGTGCGGCGTGAGGATGGAACCCTGATCCCGGGAGATGCTGCATTCGTGAAAGAAATATCAAAAATAAAGCAGCCGCTGGAACAGATGTGCCCATATGTATATGAGCATGCGTATTCGCCGCATCTGGCATCCAGAATTGAGGGAAATCCGGTTTCTCTGCAACGGGTAAAAAAAGGCTTTGAGAATGTGTGTATGTCTCATGATTATGTAACAGTGGAAGGCAGTGGCGGAATCCTGTGTCCTATCAATTATGATGGTGAAAAGATATGGCTGGAAGATGTGATAAAAGAATTGAAACTTCCAACCGTAATCATAGCGGATGCAGGGCTTGGAACCATCAATAATGTACTTTTGACAGTGTTCTATATGAGGGCAAAAAAAATGCCGGTAAAGGGACTGATATTTAATCATTTTCATTCCGGAGACGTCATGGAAGAAGATAACATCAGAATGTGTGCTGATATGACGGGAATTCCCATATTAGCTAAGGTTATGGATGGTGAAAATGACTTAAAAATGGATGCAGATACATTGGCATCCCTATACGAAGCAGAAATGGTGTGAAAATCATGCTGATGTGATGATTTTTCACAATGAAGCGCTCAGAAAGGAAGATAAATATGATCTGGTATCCTTACGAACAAATGAAAACAATGAAAGCACCGTACCAAATAGTGGATGCGCAAGGAGTGTACTTATATACAAAGGATCAGAAACTGATTGATTCCGTATCCTCATGGTGGTGCATGATCCATGGTTACAAACATCCGGAGCTGACTGCTGCAATCAAGGAACAGGCCGATCATTTCTGCCATGTGATGCTTGGTGGACTGACGCATGAACCGGTACAGAAATTGTCACAAAAGCTGCAGGAGTTTTTGCCGGGGGATTTGGACTATTGCTTTTTTTCCGATTCCGGAAGTGTGGCAGTAGAAGTGGCCCTGAAGATGGCATTACAGTACAATACCAATCAGGGAAGAAAGCGTCCCCTGGTGCTGGCACTGGAACACGCTTATCATGGAGATACATTTAAAGCAATGGAAGTCGGGGATGATGAAGATTATCATTTTGCATTTGATGAGAAAAAAGGTGTGATCCACATTCCGACAGAGATTCCGGCGCTGGAGAAGGCTTTTGAAAAATATCATGAACAATTAAACTGCTTTATCGTAGAGCCGTTATTGCAGGGGGCTGGGGGAATGCGTATGTATGATGTCGCATTTCTGGAACGTGCAAGAGAATTGTGTACCCGGTATGATGTATTATTGATATTTGATGAAGTAGCGACCGGATTTGGACGAACAGGAAACCGTTTCGTGGCGGATCTGGTTTTGCCGGATATTCTGGTACTGGGGAAGGCTCTGACAGGAGGATATATAGGACATGCAGTGACTGTTGCAGGTCATAAAGTATATCAGGCATTTTATAGTGACGATGATCGGCTTGCTCTGATGCACGGACCAACCTTTATGGGGAACGCGCTTGCATGTGCAGTGGCACTAAAAGGAATTGAGATTTTTGAACGGGACGATTATATGAAGAAAATTAAACGGATTGAAGAAATCTCACACCGTGAGATGGATGGATTCAGTGATCCAAGAATCAGGGAGGTACGCATCATGGGTGGATGCACCTGCGTTGAAGTGTTTGATGGCAAAAACCTGGAGGGATTTCAACAATTTGCCTATGAGAGAGGTGTCTTTAGCCGGCCATTCTTAAAATATATGTATTCCATGGTGCCGTATATTATAAAAGAAGATGAATTGGTGCAGATTTTCGACACGATGAAGGCATGGTTTTTAAGATAAATTATAAAAAAAGAATAAAATAGTGGAAAAAGAACGCATGTCGCGATAAAATATTCAATAACAATAAAATAAAGCTACAAACGTAACCGCTAAAGTGTTATAATGAGCCAGGAAAACAGAACTCATTATAAAAAAGGTCAGAGGAGTAAAAGAATGAAACATTTAACGGAATGTGAAGAATTAGTGATGAGTGTTATCTGGAGTTCAGACAGCATTATGAATCTGCCGCAGATTGTGGAAAACGTAAACAAACGTTATGGAAAAGAATGGGCAATGCAGACAGTATCCACTTTTTTAACAAGATTGCGCAGGAAAAATGTGATAGATGCAGAGAGAGTCGGCAGGACTTTTTACTATCACGTGATCATGCCAAAAGAGGAATATACCACGCAGGTTGCAAAGCGCGTGTGTGATCTGTGGTTTGGTGGAAATGTTGAAAAGATGGCGGAAGCAGCCAGAAAGTAGTTTGGGTAAAAAATAAATTCCTTTGACAAAATACTTGTCAATCGGAAGGTTCTGTGGTAAAGTAAAAAAGCCGCGGAACTGAAAACATTCTGTTTCGCGGGAATAAAAAGCCGGCGTGGCGGAATGGCAGACGCGGCAGACTCAAAATCTGTTAATGGTGACATTGTGCGGGTTCAAGTCCCGCCGCCGGCATGATAAAAAGCTGAATTTCTATCTGATAGGAATTTGGCTTTTTGATTTATAGGGAACTTTAAGGAAGTTATGGCGAAGGAGCTTCTGGCGCGGGTAAGAGCACTCGGAAGAAGAACACTCAATACCATGGATGGAATAATTTCCTATGGAGATATCCAAATAGACAGAAATACATTCATGCTGAGCTGTACATCGAGTGGACAGAGCGTGAGACTGAGTGAGAAAGAGTACGCAATATTGGAGTATATGATTGTAAATAAGAACCAGATCCTTACGAGGGAACAGTTTGCGGTGAAGATCTGGGGATTTGAAAATGATGCGGAATATAACAACGTGGAGGTATATATGTCCTTTACGCGCAAAAAACTGAATTTTGTCGGGGCCAAAACAGAGATCAAAGCAATCAGGGGCATGGGATATGAATTGAGGTGCGAGCATGTTTAGAAAAACGAAGAATAAAATGATAGCAGTGATTATGTTTGAGCTTCTTTTCGTATTTTCCGGAATGCTTGCACTGATCTATGGGTCGAGCTATGCGGAGGTGTCGCGTGACAATCAGCAGATGTTGGAGCGATATGCACAGATGTATATGCTTGAGGAAGGACAGACAATGGATCCACCGCCACCGGAGACTGTACGATCACAAGTCTTGTGAATAACGGAACCGTGAATCTGAATGGCTATACGATTACATTAGCTGACGGCACTATATTAGAGTAGTAATACATTATTGCAACAGAATAATGAGCTTGACACGTGTAAACAATATGATAAACTATAAATGTATCAAGTTTACTGGAAATGAAACTGCTGTATGAGGGATACTTGTACAGCAGTTTTTATATGGTAAGAAATATGAAAAAGTATGGGAAAATCGCGGTCATATTCATAAGTCTGTTATTGCTCAGCGGGTGCAGAATGAGATTTGCGCAAAAGACTGCTGATACAGAAGAACATGCTGTAGCTTTGGATGATATGCCATATGCGGATTTGGCAGAATATGAAAACGGTCAGGCAATGCAGCAGAATCCGTCTGCAAAGGGATATATAGAATTTGAAGATGATGACTGTATCATACCTGATGAGGAGATCAGTGTATATACGGCGGAAGATACACAGCTTGTTTGTCCGTCCGGCATCTGTGTGTTTGGAAATGAGCTTGTTATTGCCGACCGGAGTGAAAATAGATTGTATCGCTATGATCTGGATTGCAATTATCTTGGAACCGTCGGAGCAGAAGGACGTGGCGAATTGGAATTTAAGCTCCCCATGGCATTGGAGGTATATGCTGACCGACTGTATGTGTTGGATGCGGGAAATTACCGGATACAGATTCTGGATGAAACTATAGCTATATTTCGGAGATACAGTTAAATCCCCAGAATTATGCAAACGGAGGAGGTATTTACTGGGATCTTGCGGTGAAAGACGAAGATTGTATCTATGTAAGTACATCGGGTGCAAATGGAATCGAAAGCAGGATTGCAAAAATAAGCCGGGATGGGCAGCAGGATTTTGCAGATATCTTTTTAGGACATTTGTGCAGTTACCGCGGAGAAGTATATGCGGTAAATACAATGGAATATGTACAGGTAGATGAACGCACGGAACTGTTTCAAAGCGGAACACATGGTTTATATCGGATAACGGATGATTCTCTGGAGCTTCTTTGGAATCTGCCGCAGTATTATACACCGCTTGACTTTGTGATACAGGACGAAACGGTGATCGCTGTCTTAAGCGGAAAGGACAGGATTGATCTGTTCCATATGGACGGAGAGGAAGCTGGTCAATTATGCAAGGTAAATGCAGCATATGATTTTCAATATAATGAACAGGGGATCACGATAACACCGGATGGAACAGTCTATTATGTGGATGCACAAAATTGCAAATTATATAAGATTATAAATGCGTATGGGGGATAAAAGGTGAAAAAAAGGGAAACTATAGCTGGTATTATCGTTTTGTGTATGATTTCACTCAGTGCCTGTAAAGTAGAGGTAAAGGATCATGATAAGGAAGATCCGGTCACCGGTGTTAAAGAGGAGATCAGCGAACCGCAAACAGCGCCCGAACAGCAAAATACGGATATGCTGTATGATGATTTAGTAAAACCAAACGGAAAAGATTATTGGATGTTTGAAGGAGACAACTGTATTTTAAAAGATGATGATATTGCAGTGTATACTGCAGAAGATACATACCTTACGAACCCATCCGGTATCTGTGTATTTGGAAACGAGCTTGTAGTTGCTGATCAGGATGCGAATGCGTTGTACCGTTATGATCTTGATTGCAATTATCTTGGAACAGTTGGAAAACAGGGGATGGCAGAAGTAGAATTTAACATGCCAATGGCGTTGGATGTATACCGGGATCAATTATATATTCTTGATTCCGGAAATTATCGTGTACAGGTTTTGGATCAGAACTATGAATTTGTATCTGAATATCAATTAAATCCGCAGCATTATTCAAATGGTGGTGGCATATATTGGGATCTGGCAGTAAAAAATGAGAATTGCATCTATGTAAGTACATCATCTTCGGGGTATCTGGAGACAAGAATAGCCAGAATAGATGAGAACGGGCAGACAGATTTTGAAGATGTTTTTTGCGGACGCTTATGTAAATATGAGGGTGAGATATATGCTGTTAATACATTGGAATATACTGTGATCAGTGAGAATAGAGAGTTATTCAGCAGTGGTGAGCATCACTTTTATAGAATTGATGATATGGAAATGACAGATTTATGGAGATTCCCGGATGATTATACACCGCTTGATTTTATTATGTCGGATGGGAAAGTAATTGTGATATCGGGCTCCAAAGACCGGATTGATATGTTTAGTTTGGATGGAGAACTGATACAGCAAATTTGCAAACAAAATGCGTTTACGGAAGCAAATCATGGAATTGATATGGCTCCTGACGGAACGCTATATTACATTGATGCCGAATATTGTAAATTATTTCAGATTCCACCGGCATATGAACGCGATTAGCATAGAATCCGGAAAATGGGGGCATACATGCGTTATTCATTATTAAGGGTAAGAAAAAGACGGTGGTATCATTGGAAGCAATATCTGCTGATCATAGCTGAGTATGCGGTAGGTATTGCCATCCTGATCATGTGTCTGAACATTTTACAGAGTCAGGCGGATGCTTTGGCAGAGCTTGAAAGATCGATGGAGGATGGGATCTACAATATTTCTTCCGTCAGGATAACACCGGTCAATAATTCGGAAAGAGATACATTTTCGATTCATTATGATACTTATCTTGAACTGGAAAAAGATTTTCCCGATATGCGGTTCTATTTTGCCAATGCCATGGCTGATTATGACATGCTGCGGATGGATGATCAGGAGAGTCAGGTCGTCATGAAGCACATCTTTTTTATGAATGAAAATAATGTCCAAAGACAGTTGGGCGATCAGCAGACCGGCTATGCACTGATCGGGGAAAAGGCATATCAGAACCTGTTGAAAGCGCAACAGGACGGAAATTTGCGTGATTATAGGGGAGAAGAAAAGGGCTTTTATCTGGAAAATGACAGATTTTATCTCAGAGAGGATGTGTCCTATCCCGTCATGCGGCTTGACCGGGAAGGCTGGATCTCCTACACTTCCGGAATTGCAGTTACCGATTCTTCCAAAATCCCGTATGAGGAATGTATATTCCTTCCGCTTGAGGCAATGCAGGAACTGCCTGACAGGGAACTTTTATCCTGTTATTCCATACTGGGGGTACAGTTGGCAGATAAACAAAACACGGCAGATCTGGAATTGGTGCTTACATTTCTGAATCTGGAGGAAACGGATTATGAATTTCGTGTTTCCGACAGTTATGCAACGACCAGAAACAGCTTTGATTCCTATACTTATGAATATGGAATCTGGAAATGGTGCGGCATAATCATTCTTGCGTTAGTTGTACTCACGGTGATCGGGATGTTTGCATTGATCTATATGAAGAGACAAAAAGCAGTGGCGGTTGCCATCTCTTTTGGAGAGAAAAGCGGAATGGTATGGTTTGAACATTTTATAGAGACAGCAACGGTACTCCTCATCGGATGGATGATCGGTGTAGCCGGAGGTGAAGTTCTGACTGCCCATGGCGTTAACAGCTATTTTGCGGTGTATGCCTACAGTGATTTTATCTGGTGGACGTTATTATTAAGCTTATGCTGTGCAGCAGTGACTGTAGCGGTAGCGGGCGGAAAGGTCAATCGGCAGAAATTGCCGCTTGTGATGAGGGATCTGTAATTTATGGGATATTTGATCAGGCAGGCAGTGCGCAGAATGTCCGGGAACCGGAGAGGAATGCTGATCTTCTTTCTGGTGCTGTGTGTATCCATCGCACCGGCAATGTATGTTACGGGAATGCTGCAGCAGGCAAGATATAATATGAAAATGGCATCCTACGGGACGAGGGATGTTTCGTGGATCGTAGAATTTTACGAACAGAATATTTCCGAAGAAGCAGTCAGGTCACTCTTTACAGATGCGTTTCCGGATATTGAGAGATGTGAGTTCCTGGCAAATGACAGGGATATCGTGTACTTTGGGGATAAAAAGGTGCAGACCTATGTATGCGGAGTCAGCGCCGGGTACTTTGACATGGAAGGAAACAGCCTTGTAGAAGGCGTTAATCCATGGGAAAACGGTATGTATGAAGGAAAATGTCTGCTTAAAGAGGGAACTGGTCTGCTTCAATACGGTGTGGAGATCGGGGACCGGATCCGGATTGGCGGACAGGAGTATGAGGTATCGGGGATTATCAGGATCCCTTACGGATACGGAACGGTATATGTTCCATTTGATTCGTTTGTCTGTGACAGACCGGGGAGTTTCCAGTGTAAGACCCTGATAAGCGGTGCCGGGGAAATGACGTTAAACGAATGGAGACAGTTTGTATATCAGAACACGGATACGCTGATCCAGGTGAGTGATGCGGGAGAGATTGACCGGACATATTGGGAGTCCGTTGTTTATAATCTCAGAAAACGCACGGACATCCTGTCGATCACCGTTGTATTTGCACTTCTTGGAATGATTGTGACAAGCATGGAAAAGGTATATGAGGATCGTTACTGCATCGGCGTTGAGATGGCATGCGGAGCTACCGTAAGACAGATATTTTCTGAGATCATGATACAGAATCTGCTGATAGGAATGGTGGCTGTTCTGACAGATACGGCACTGCTGACGATCGTTAAGCATATCTTCCATATTCAGATCATCCGGACACCGGGTGCAGAACTGCTCCTGATACAATATCTGGTGATGGAAGCGGTATTGCTGGTGGTGACAGTTGTCTGTTTATTCCTGATCTTACATGGAAAAACAGAAAATGTATTATTGAACGAGGGGCAGGAGAACATATGTTGATCGAGTTGAACGGAGTACATAAAGAATACCGGACATCCGGAAAGAAAAATGTGATTTTTCAAAATGCGTCATTACAGATCAATGAGGGTGATTTCGTTTCTATTGTAGGCAGATCGGGATGTGGAAAGAGCACTCTTTTAAATATTCTCGGCGGTATGGATATGGATTACGAGGGAACCTATATATTTGACGGGATCGATATGAAGAAAGCGTCGAAAAAAGAATATCTTGCGTTCAAATCCGGATCGATCGGAACGATTTTTCAGTCCTTTTGCCTGATCAAAGAATTGAATGTCATCGAGAATGTGGAGATGCCCATGGGATATGCCGGGGTATCAAAACGGGCGCGTAAGGAGCGGGCATTACGGCTGTTGGAACTGGTGAATCTGAGCGATAAGGCAAAATGCAATCCAAAAACATTGTCGGGCGGTGAGCGGCAGCGTGTTGCAATCGCGAGAGCGCTTGCGAATGAACCGAAGGTGATCCTGGCAGATGAGCCGACCGGAAGTCTGGATGAAGACAACGGAGAAAGTGTTCTGGAACTATTACAGCGGGTAAACGCACAGGGCACAACAGTCATTATGGTCACGCATGATATGGAGATCGCCGCAAAGGCAAAGCGCAGAATACTGATCAAAGAAGCTGCTATGATGGAAGTTCAATAAAATCTTACACATGAAAGGCGTATACGGGAAACGGTGGACCCGTATACGGAATTTTCATGCCTGTCTTTTCTTTTCCGATATTTTAGTGTAGAATGAAATAGAATGTATAAACTATAGAAAAGTAATGTTGAACAGGGTGATGAAGCATGGAGTGTTTGGAGGTTCAACATCGAATGGCGGCATTCATCGAGAACGAGCTGGATGAGCGTGATATGGAAGAATTTGTCATTCATATCGAGGACTGTGAATCTTGTTGGGAGGAGCTTGCGATCCAATATCTGGTCTCCGAGGGCATGCGCCGTCTGGAAGATGGAAGTGCGTTTGATCTGAACAGGGAACTTCAGGAAAAACTGCAGCAAACATTAAAAAGAATACGGTATAAGAAGAAACTGAATGCGGTGATGCTGTTACTGGAACTGGCATCTGTTATTGTCGTGACGTTTTTATCCGTATTTGTATTATATTAAAGGACAGGCTGTTATGGGCAAGATTGTATTGATCGACGGACACAGTATTTTGAACAGGGCATTTTATGGGGTACCGGAGCTGACAAATTCAGAGGGACTTCATACGAATGCGATCTACGGATTTTTGAATATCATGTTTCACATTCTGGAGGAGGAACAGCCGGAGTATCTTACGGTTGCTTTTGACGTATCTGCCAAAACCTTCCGCCATGAAATATACGAAGCGTATAAAGGAACCAGAAAGCCAATGCCGGAGGAACTTCGTGAACAGGTACCGGTCATGAAAGAGGTACTGCGTGCAATGGGCGTCCGTCTGATCGAGCAGGCGGGACTGGAGGCGGATGATCTGCTCGGAACGATCGCAAAGAAGGCAGAGGCAGCAGGACTGGAAGTATCACTCGTATCGGGGGACCGGGATCTTCTGCAGATCGCATCGGAGCATATCAAGATCCGGATACCAAAAACAAAAGGAAACAGGACAGAGGTAGAGGACTATTATGCGTCGGATGTGGAACGGGTATATCAGGTGGATCCGATCGGATTTATCGATCTGAAGGCGCTGATGGGAGATACCTCGGATAATATACCGGGCGTTCCCAAAGTCGGACAGAAGACGGCAACCGATCTGATGGTACGCTTTGGATCTCTTGATAACATCTATGCACATGTGGATGAGATTGAGAAAAAGAGCATCCGGGAAAGTCTGATCGAGCATAAGGATCTTGCAGATCTAAGCAAGGTGCTTGCGACCATCAATGTGCATGCGGAGTTTCCGTATGAGTTAGAAGAGGCAAGACTTGGGAATCTGTTTAATGCGGATGCCTATGCGTATTTCAAAAAACTGGAATTTAAAAATTATCTGTCACGTTTTGACCGGGCGGAGAAAAAAACAGAGCGTGTGAAACAGGAACTCTGTCAGATAGAGAACATGGAAACATTGAAACGGGCGATATCAGAATCCGGAGAACAGAAGGTGATTGCCGTTTCCTGCCTGTATTTTCCGGCAGATGACTCCATGGTGCAGAGCAGCGCGGATGGACAGATGACCTTTGATTTTTCAGAGAAAAAAGAGCAACTGGTCCTGCTTTTTTCCTGCGATGGTAAAAAAATATATATGGCGGACTCTGATAAGCTGCAGGTGACAGTTACGGAGCTTTGTGGGGCACTGTCCGTATTATGTGAAAAGGACGGAAAGTCTGTGGTTACAGCTTACGAATGTAAGGAGCTGTACCGTTTTATGCAGATCGATCCGTACCGTACCGCGACCGAAGTCGGACAGCATTTTTTTGATATTAAGATTGCAGCGTACCTGCTCAATCCGTTAAAGAGTGACTATGCAAAAGAGGATATTGCGGCAGAACACTGCGGAATGGATATGCAGGGATATCAGGAGTTGTTCGGAAAACTGTCCGGTCGTGAAGCGTGGACGCAAAAAAGAGAAGACTATATCAGTTATCTGATGAACGAGGTTACGGTTGCGTTTCTGGCTTATGAGATCCTGTCAGCCAAATTGGCGGATACGGGGATGGATAAGTTGTTTCATGAGATGGAGATGCCACTTTCCTATGTGCTTTACGGCATGGAACAGGAGGGCATCCGGCTGAAACCGGAAGAATTAAAGCATTACGGGGATACCCTTGCTGAGCGGATGCAGGTATTGGAACAGGAGATTTACAGGCAGGCAGGGCGTGAATTTAATATCAATTCACCCAAGCAGCTTGGAGAAGTCCTGTTTGATGAAATGAAACTTCCGGGCGGAAAGAAGACGAAGACGGGATATTCAACGGCTGCGGATGTTCTGGATAAACTTGCGGTCGAGCATCCGTTTGTAAAGGATGTATTGGAATACAGAGGACTCGCAAAATTGAAATCCACCTATGCAGATGGACTGGCGAATTATGTGGATAACAACAATAGGATCCATACCACTTTTCATCAGACGATCACGGCAACCGGAAGAATCAGTTCCACAGAACCGAATCTTCAGAATATTCCCATGCGGATGGAGTTGGGACGTCTGATCCGTAAGGTCTTTGTACCAAAGGATGGCTACCTGTTCATGGATGCGGACTATTCCCAGATCGAGCTGCGTATTCTGGCACACATGTCGGGAGATCCGGAGCTGATCGATGCCTATAAGCAGAATCAGGATATCCACAGGATCACGGCATCCAAGGTCTTTCATACCCCGTTTGAGGAAGTAACGGATTTACAGAGAAGAAACGCGAAGGCGGTCAATTTCGGGATCGTATACGGTATCAGTTCTTTCGGGCTCAGTCAGGATTTAAGCATCAGCCGGAAGGAAGCAACGGAATATATCGAGCAATATTTTGCAACCTATCCCGGTGTCAAGAGGTATCTGGATCAGGCGGTGGCGGATGCGAAGGAGCATGGCTACAGCGTAACAATGTATGGCAGAAGACGACCAATTCCGGAACTGAAGTCTTCAAACTTCATGCAGAGGCAGTTTGGAGAGCGTGTTGCGATGAATGCACCGATCCAGGGAACTGCGGCAGATATCATGAAGATTGCCATGATCCGGGTATTTGACAGATTGAAGGAGGAAAAGCTGCGTTCAAGGCTGATCCTTCAGATTCACGATGAATTGTTAATCGAGACAGATCCGGCAGAAGAGAATGTGGTAAGAACAATCCTGCAGGGTGAAATGGAGCATGCAGCGTCACTGTTTGTTGATCTTGCAGTGGATCTGCATACCGGAACAGACTGGTATGAGGCAAAATGATGAAGATCATAGGAATTACAGGTGGCGTCGGTGCCGGAAAATCGGCACTGCTGTCCTACATAGAAGAACATTATTCGTGCCGGGTGATTCTGGCGGATCAGGCGGCACATCAGGTGGAACAACCGGGTGAAGTGTGCTATGATGAACTGGTGGCACTGCTTGGAAGTGATATCTGTGATGAACAGGGATATATTGTAAAATCTAAAATGGCGGATCGGATCTTCGAAAACAGCACATTATTAAAAAAAGTCAATGCATTGATCCATCCGGCGGTAAAGAAATATATTCTCGGAGAAATAGCAGCAGAGAAAAAAAAGGCAGAGATTGATTATTTTTTTATAGAAGCAGCGCTCTTGATTGAGGAACGCTATGATCTGATCTGTGATGAACTCTGGTATATCCGTGCGGACGAAGAAGTACGCAGAAAAAGACTGCGGGACAGCAGAGGATATACGGATGAAAAGATTGATGCAATTATGGAAAAACAGCTTTCAGGAGAGGAATTTGAGCGGCACTGTGCGGTTGTGATTGACAACAGCAGTACCTTGGAAGCAGCAATAAAACAGATTGATGCAGCATTGGGAGGAAGCCGGAATGGAAGCAGGTAAGTATCCTGGACAGGTGGTATTCGGACTTGATATCGGAACGAGAAGTATTGTTGGTACTGTAGGATATCAGAGTGATGAACAGTTCATCGTTCTGGCACAGGCAGTAAGGGAACATCGCACAAGGGCGATGTTAGACGGACAGATCCATGATATCGGGCAGGTCGGGGCAACGATTACCGAGGTCAGAGAAGAACTTGAAAAAGAGTTACATATGCAGCTCCATGATGTGTGTATTGCAGCAGCAGGACGCGTGTTAAAAACAGTGAATGTGCGTGCGGATATTGCATATGAAGAGGATCATGACATCCGAAAGGAGGATATCTACGGTCTGGAAACCCTTGGCGTAGAAAAAGCGTATCAGCGTTTTACAGAGGAAAATCAGACCGATGTCAGATTTTACTGCGTTGGTTACACCGTGGTACGCTACTATCTGAATGATTATCCGATCGGAAATCTGGAGGATCATAAGGCAAGAAAGATTGGGGCGGACCTGATCGCAACCTTTTTGCCGGATGATGTTGTGGATGGATTATACAAATCGGTGGAGCTTGCAGGGCTTACCGTTGCGAATCTGACATTGGAGCCGATCGCAGCGATTCAGGTTGCAATCCCGCCGATGTACAGAATGCTGAATATCGCACTGGTGGATGTGGGAGCCGGAACCTCCGATATTTCCATTACCAAGGATGGCAGTATTGTTGCGTATGGAATGATCCCGGTTGCAGGGGATAGTCTGACAGAGGCGGTTGCCGGTCATTGTCTTGTGGATTTTGAAACGGCGGAGCATATCAAAAGGGGTGTGACCACACAGGAAACCGTAACCTTTACGGATATTATGGGCCTCTCCCAGACGATCACAAGAGAAGAAGTATATGCGGTCACCGGACCGCTTGTAGAGACGATGGCAAAGCAGGTGTCCGATAAGATCAAAGAACTGAACGGGGATAAACCGGTCAGTGCGGTATTTATTGTCGGTGGCGGCGGTAAGATGCACGGGTATGATGAAGCACTGGCTGAACAGATGGGAATTGTGAAGGAGCGTGTTGCGCTTCGTGGAGAAGAGGTTATGCAGAAGATACGGTTCATGCAGCCCGAGATCAAAAAGGATTCTCTGCTGGTAACGCCGGTTGGAATCTGTCTTTCCTTCTATGCGCAGAACAACAATTTTATCTATGTGACATTTAATCATAAGAGGGTAAAGCTGTATGACAACGCAAGACTTGCGGTTGTGGATGCGGCACTGCAGGCGGACTTCCCAAATCAGGGACTGTTCCCGAAACGTGGAGAAGAACTGCATTTTATATTAAATGACAAAGAAAAGACGATCCGTGGAAGTCTTGGAGAAGCAGCGGTCATTAGGGTAAACGGAAACCCCTGTGATATTACGACCCAGATCAGGGCAAATGATGTAATCGAGGTGACTGAATCAACAGCAGGAGACCCGGCACATTGTACGATCGGAAAACTGCCGGAATATCATACAAGCATTGAGATCGTCGTAAACGGAACAAAATTGTCGTTACCGAAATTTGCGCTGGTAAATGGAAGTCTGCAGTCGGAGTATTATGAGATCATGCAGAATGATCAGATTGAGATTACCAATTATTACACAGTGGAGCAGCTGTTGCAGTTTCTGGATCTTGCGGAGGACAGGGTGTCTGTGGATGTCAATAATGTACCGGCGGATAAAGATACCAGAGTGTATGAGAACTTCTCTGTCGTATGGACAGCATTACCGCAGGAGGAAGAAATACGGCCGGCGGATGAAAGCGTAACGGAAGCGGACTTGGGGGACGCAGAGACTGACACGGAAGCGGATAATGCGGCAGCAGAAAATGCGAAAGCCGGTGCGCAGGCGGTCGGAAGCACCCAAACGGATAAAACACAGCCGGATGCAGCCATAGAGCCTGCCAACAGCACGATTATGGTGATTGCAAACGGGAGACCGGTAACACTTTCGGGGAAAAAAGACTATATTTACGTTGATATTTTTGACTATATTGATTTTGATCTGACACAGCCGCAGGGAAAAAGCGTGGTAACATTGTTAAACGGTGTAAAGGCCGGTTATGTGGATGTGCTTAAAAACGGAGATCAAATTGAAATCTTTTGGGAACAGTAGAAAAATACGGAAAAAGGAACCGGAGAGATAATTATGAGAATGTGCAGTATTGCCAGCGGAAGCAGCGGCAATTGCATCTATATCGGCTCTGATACCACGCATTTACTCGTAGATGCCGGGATCAGCGGCAAGAAAGTGACGCAGGGCGTAGAATCCCTGGGAATACGGATGGATGAACTTGACGGAATTCTGATCACCCATGAACACATTGATCATGTGAGCGGACTGGGTGTGCTTGCAAGAAAGTATCATCTGCCGATCTATGCGACAAAGGGAACGGTACAGGCAATCAAAAAAATGAGCAGTCTGGGTGCAATTGAAGAAGAATTGTTTCAGACGATACAGGTGCAGGATAAATTTACGGTAAAGGATATCACCGTGAATTCAATGAAGATATCCCATGATGCGGCAGAACCTGTGGCATATAAATTCAGCAGCGAAGGGAAAAAGGCAGCAGTGATCACGGACCTTGGAACCTATGACGATTATATTGTAGATAACCTTCAAGGCATGGATGCGCTGCTGATGGAAGCAAATCATGACATACATATGCTGGAGGTTGGCCCTTACCCGTATTATCTCAAGCAGAGAATACTGGGGGAACACGGACATTTATGCAATGAAGCATCCGGACGGTTGTTAAGTGCGGTATTACATGATAATATAAAGGCGGTTATGCTCGGACATCTGAGTAAAGAGAACAATATGCCTGAGCTTGCCTATGAGACCGTCCGCCTGGAGGTCACAAATTCCGATACGCCGTATAAGGCAGATGATTTTCGGATCATGGTGGCGGGCAGAAATGAAAGATCGGAAGTTATTGAATTGTAAATACCAAACAATTATTATAAGAAGACGAGGAGCAAAGTATGAAAAAATCAATCATTACAGTAGTAGGAAAAGACACAGTCGGAATCATTGCAAAGGTATGTACTTATCTGGCCAAAAATCAGATCAATATTCTGGATATCTCCCAGACGATCGTACAGGATTATTTTAATATGATGATGATCGTAGACATGACCGGGACAAAGAAACCGTTCCAGGATGTAAATCAGGATCTGGCGAAGATTGGTGAGGATATCGGTGTGATCATTAAATGCCAGCGTGAGGATATCTTCAATCAGATGCACAGAATCTAAATACGGACGGAAGGGAAAAAGATCATGATAAATATTTTTGAAGTTGCAGAAACCAATAAAATGATCGAGAAAGAAAATCTGGATGTGCGTACGATCACTTTAGGCATTAGCTTGCTTGATTGTATTGATTCCGATCTTGATCGGTTGAATGAAAAAATCTATCATAAAATCACAACAGTTGCAAAGAATCTGGTAAAAACAGGTCAGTATATCGAAGATGAATTTGGAATTCCGATTGTAAATAAACGTATTTCGGTAACACCGATCGCACTCATAGGTGGATCTGCCTGCAAAACACCGGAAGATTTTGTGACAATAGCAAAGACACTGGACCGGGCAAGGGAGACTGTAGGAGTGAATTTCCTTGGAGGATACTCGGCATTGGTAGCCAAAGGAATGACGAAGGCGGACGAGCTGTTGATCCGTTCCATTCCACAGGCGCTGGCAGAAACAGAACTGGTCTGCAGTTCCGTAAATCTTGGATCAACCAAGACGGGCATTAATATGGATGCAGTAAAATTAATGGGTGAGATCATCAGGGAAACAGCGGAATATACCAAAGAGCAGGATTCACTTGGCTGCGCCAAACTGGTTGTATTCTGCAACGCGCCGGATGATAATCCGTTTATGGCAGGCGCTTTCCATGGTGTAACAGAAGCAGATGCTGTGATCAATGTTGGTGTCAGCGGACCGGGCGTTGTAAAAACAGCACTTGAAAAGGTTCGTGGTGAGAATTTTGAAGTATTATGTGAAACAATTAAAAAGACAGCGTTCAAGGTAACAAGAGTTGGGCAGCTGGTTGCGAAGGAAGCTTCCAGACTATTGCATGTTCCGTTTGGGATCGTGGATCTTTCTTTGGCACCGACACCGGCGATCGGGGACAGCGTTGCGGATATTCTGTGTGAGATAGGACTTGAACATGCCGGAGCACCCGGAACAACAGCGGCACTTGCCTTGTTAAATGATCAGGTGAAAAAGGGTGGTGTCATGGCATCTTCTTATGTTGGTGGATTAAGCGGCGCCTTTATTCCGGTCAGCGAAGATCAGGGAATGATCGATGCAGTGGAAGCCGGAGCGCTGACATTGGAAAAACTGGAAGCCATGACCTGTGTCTGCTCTGTAGGACTTGATATGATCGCTATTCCGGGAGATACCAAGGCAACAACAATTTCCGGAATTATTGCCGATGAACTTGCGATCGGTATGGTAAACCAGAAGACAACTGCTGTAAGACTGATCCCTGTAATCGGTAAGGGCGTGGGAGAACAGGCTGAGTTTGGAGGACTGCTTGGCTATGCGCCAATCATGCCGGTAAATCAGTTCTCCTGTGACGCATTTGTAAACCGCGGAGGAAGAATTCCTGCACCGATCCACAGCTTTAAAAACTGATGGCATCAGATCAATCACATAACAATGGGTGAATGTTTAAGTTCCGGAATCAGTTTGATTCCGGACTTTTTCATGCGTATGCTTTGATAGATATGGGAAGCCAGAATATCTGTATGAAACATGGAAGTCTGTCTTCCGGCAGGTTCAAAATCGGCCGGCTTTGCGATCAGGGGAAGGGACGTGTTTTCCTTGATTACAGACAAAAGAGAACCCCGGGAACGTGATGAAAATCCCAAAATGCGGGCATAGCCGGAATATTCGTTTTGGGTATAAGAGATAAAATCTTCTTTGGTAATGGAAAGGAGAATATGTGTCAAAACACGGTTTAAACGCGTATAGGTAAGTTCTTTTGTTTTCAGCGACAGAAGAAATTCGCTGACGCAGGTAAAAGAAGGCAGCTTTGCACGGATACGGTTGGCAATATCTACGGTGCAGTCTTGATAGTTCTCCAAATGATCTTCCTGCATCCACAGCTGATATTGAAGAATGGATGAAAAATCGTCCATGGAAAGAAGTATATCGGAGTCTGTCTGCTGCAATAACGCTGCAGTAGTTTCGGGAACAAGAGAAGAGACATTGTCCACGGAGGGTGTCTTTTTAAGTTTTTCGCGGATTGCTTTTGCGCTTGCAATATTGCCGGAATGATGGAGGTCGTGGTATCCGGTGCCGATTCGTCTGATTGCGAGGGGCTTAATTGTGCTGTTAAGGCGAAGCAGAGCCTTGCAGTATTCAAGACCGAGAATATCATTTGGCATGGAAAGTGCTTCCAGTTCTGAGGCGGAGAAACCGCCGGTGTTTCCAAGAGCCTGTATGCGGGCTTTGGCGAAGGAGACTCCCTGCTGCAGATGCCGGCTTAGGGATTCTTTATAAGCGGAGGATTCAAAGGCAAGCCGAGGGGCAGCTTTCTGCAACAGATCACAGTTGCCGCTTTCGGAACCGAAAAAGAGTGTATCAACACAGCCGAGTCCGTTTAATATGGAAATGGCGCCTGATGCAAAAAATTCGGCACTCGCAGTAGCATAGCAGACAGGAAGCTCCAGCACAAGGTCGGCACCGCCGCCAAGAGCCATCTTTGTACGCTCATATTTATCCAGAATGGCAGGAATACCACGCTGGGTGAAGTCGCCGCTCATAATGACAATGATATAGTCATAGCCATATGTGTTTTTGATCTGATCGATCTGATAGGCATGACCGTTATGGAAAGGGTTATATTCTGCAATAACAGCTGCAATTTTCATGGTTTTCATCCTCACAAATTGTATCCGATTCTGTACAAAATAATAAAGTGAAAATGCTTGTTTGTAAAGAAAAATCCGCTATAATAAAATTATGCAGGTATACGGACAAGAGAAGGATGGAGGGAGCAGAGATGCCGTTTATTGATACTATGAAAGAAAAGGCGAGAATGGATAAAAAAACCATTGTTCTGCCTGAAACAAATGACAAGAGAACATTGATCGCAGCAGCACATATTTTGCATGAAGAAATTGCAGATCTGATTCTTGTTGGAAAGAGAGAAAAAATCTTAGATGGCGCCGGCTGGCTGGAACTGGATCTGGATAAGGCTGAGATTGTAGATCCGGATGAATGTGCTAAATTTGATGATTATGTCAATACGCTGTATGAGCTCAGAAAAGCAAAAGGGATGACATTGGAAAAAGCAAGGGAAGTATTAAAAGCGGATCCGCTGACCTTTGGCGTTATGATGGTAAAATGTAATGATGCTGACGGTATGGTTGCGGGAGCGTGCCATGCAACTGCAGATACATTAAGACCGGCTCTTCAGATCTTAAAAACAGCACCGGGAGTAAAGCTGGTATCGGGGTTCTTTATTATTGATGTACCGGACTGTATCTTTGGTGAGAACGGAACATTTCTGTTTGCGGACTGTGGCTTAAATCAGGATCCGACTGCGGAAGAACTGGCAGCCATTGCAGATACATCCGCAAAGAGCTTCAAGAGTCTGGTAGGTGCCAAACCGATTATTGCGATGCTGAGCCATTCAACGAAAGGAAGCGCAAAGCATCCGTTGGTTGATAAAGTTGTGGAAGCAACCAGAATCGCACATGAGCAATATCCGAATCTGTGTGTGGATGGAGAATTGCAGACAGATGCCGCAATTGTTCCGTCCGTTGCAAAATCAAAAGCGCCCGGTTCCGAGGTGGCAGGCAAGGCAAATGTTCTGATCTTCCCGAACCTGGATTGCGGAAATATCGGTTATAAATTAGTGCAGAGACTGGCAAAGGCGGAGGCATACGGACCGATGCTTCAGGGAATTGCCAAACCGGTTAATGATCTGTCAAGAGGCTGTTCCTGGGAAGATATTGTAGGAGTTGTGGCGCTTACAGCAGTGCAGGCACAACTTGTATAGAATTCCGTCTCAGAAAATACATAATATATGAAAAAAGCAATTGACAAATCAATATTTGCTATGTATAATCGTATGAGTGTGGATAGGAGCCAGTTATGTTCATGAATTTGTCAGAAGTATTCACATCAGAAAACGGTATTTTGGAAGCGCAGTTTTCCATGGTTGGACAACCGGTAGAAATTGCGGGTCAGAAATATCAGGCAGTATCGGAAGTACCCATCCGTATAACTGCTACACATGTTTCCGAAGGAAAAGCACATGTGGAAGGGCAGGGAACAGTAACATACGAGTTACACTGTGACAGATGTCTTGAGATTGTGCAGCATGAGGTGGTGCTTGATTTTGCACTGGACGTATATGCTCCGGGAACTGTGCCAGAGGATGCAGAAGCTGATGATCAGATTTATATGGAAGGTTATCAACTGAATGTAAAAGCTCTTATAGACAGTGAAATCATGATGCAGTGGCCGATGAAGGTTTTGTGTAAACCGGAATGCAAGGGAATCTGCATGAAATGCGGAAAAAACCTGAATTACGGTGAATGTGGATGTGACACATTTGTACCGAATCCAAGAATGGCCGCCATTAAAGATATTTTCAATGCGAATAAGGAGGTGTAACAATGTCTATTTGTCCTAAGAATAAATCTTCCAAGGGAAGAAGAGATAAGAGAAGAGCAAACTGGAAAATGAGTGCTCCTACCTTGGTTAAATGCAGCAAATGCGGAGCTCTTATGATGCCGCACAGAGTTTGCAAGAAATGTGGATCTTATAATAAGAAAGAGATCGTTACAGTTGACTAATTGAAAAGGTCTGACAGAGTCAAGGGTTTGCATAAACCCTTGACTTTTTTGTGCAAAAACAAGCAGAGAGCAGGGGAAAAATGAAAGAAGCAAAAGCTTTTGTATCAGAGTTGATCGGGAAAAAAAGAATGCTTTTAGGCATGTTTTTTATATATTTGATATCCGTATATCCGATTATACGGGCTAATTTTAATTATATCGATGACATGGACAGAGTGATGCGGGGTTATAGCGGATGGGATAATTACAGTCGTTATACATCCAATTTTCTTTCAAAATTGATCCATGCAGATTCCTATTTGACGGACGTATCACCTCTGACCCAGATTTTGGCGGCTGTTTTTATTGTGTTGGCTTGCGGAATCGTACTTTGGAGATTTTTTGAAGAGAGAAGCTGTATCTGGAATGCAGTTCCGCTATTGATGATTGGTTTGAATCCGTATTTTATGGAATGTATTTCCTACAAATATGATTCTCCGTATATGGCGCTGTCGATTCTGGTAAGTGTTGTGCCCCTTATTTTTGCAGAGAGTAATCTTCTGTTATATGGAGCATTCCTGTTAAGTAACAAATAACTGGTTTGCAAAAGATGAGTGCCACCCATAGAATAATGATTGTTAACTTGGCGGTTAATAAAAATCATTGTTCAAAGGAGACACCCACAAATGA
>Ga0129311_1000025_pt1 | contig 147515 bp, 141 predicted proteins | sample Go1ome_FD_94435 | JGI IMG/M metagenome (GOLD analysis project Ga0129311, IMG submission 94435) | Western lowland gorrila individual fecal microbial communities from Wisconsin, USA - Go1022B metagenome | ecosystem: Host-associated > Mammals > Digestive system > Large intestine > Fecal | place... | reverse complement strand
TCATGGTAGGGCTTTGATTTTCCGCAGTCGAACTTCTGTGTCTTTGCGCTTTAGAAAACGAGAAAACGCAAGCGTTTTACGGCCTGCGGGAGCAACTTTGACAGAGTGGCCTACTCTGCGAAAAAACACGCTTAGAATGAGAATGTACACTTGGCAAGCAATGCCTGCGTTTATACAAACTTGACGAACCGGGAGATTTCCGCTGTGCGGAAACCTCCCGTTCTTGCTTGTTGGGGCACATCCCCAGACCCCTGTTGATCGAACAGTCCCTGTTCGGCTACGCACCGTTCCGGCGCTACTTTTCCTGCTGACGCTCTCTGGATTTTTCCTGTTCTGGTTCATCCATCCGCAGCAGAAGTTCGGCATTCGCCTTATAGATTTGAAGCCGTCTGGCTTCCTCACGAGCCTTTTGCAGCTCAGCATAGTCCAGCTTCTTTTGGGCCAGCAGCGTGGAAAACTCTTGGCTCAGTTCCTTGACCTTGGGGATTTTCTTGATTCCCAATTCGTCAAAAGCTTTCTTCGCCGCCTTGTGGATAATGATGTCACCTTCATGGGCAGCATAGTATTTCTTTGAGTAGCCCGCCTCCCGGTAGCCCTTGTAAACATCCCGTGTTTTGGAGTAGTTGACGATGTGGGTTTTCAGCACGGAGATCTCCGCCATGCGTTCCTCGGCGGTCTTGATTTTTGCGATCAGCTCCCTGGTGCGGCTGGCGGCATCCTCCGCTGATTTCGCCAGAGCCTCATAGTCCGGGAAGTCCTGACGCTGGATGTATAACAGAGTCTCCGCCATCGCTTTCAACTTTACGACTTTGAGCTTTCGGTCATAAGCAACGCCTCTGCCGCTGCCGATCTTGGATTCAATCTCTGCAATCAGGCTGGGCTTGAAAGGCTTAGTAGAAAAGGTCTTTTTCTTTCGTGGTCTGTGCTCCACAGTCCCCAGCAGGACGGCCCGCAGTTCATCTTCCGAGTACCCCTCACCGAGAGAACGCAGACGGATATTCTGCTTCTGGCCCTGTCTCATAAAGGCCAGGTGCTTACCCCGCTTTATCGTATAGCCGCAGGCTTCAATCAGCCGCAGCAGTTCGTCAAAGTCCTTCGGCTTTTTCGCCAGAGCGTTATCGATAGCCGCCCGCAGCAGGTCACGGTTACAGGGCTTGGCATAATCGCCCAGCCACTTATTGTAGCTTTTCCCGTGGCGCTTGGGATTGGTGACAACGGACAGCTTGTGCTCCATGCACACAAGGTCGCTGAGCTTTCGCACAGCCTCGGTACTGCCCCAAAAGTTACGGAACTTCCGGGTGCAGTCCAGAGTGGTGGAGTTCCACATTATATAATTATGGATGTGATGGCGGTCGGTATGGGTGGCAACGATAAAGGCGTGTTTGCCCTTGAGGAACCGGCTGGCAAATTCATAGCCAACCTGATTGGCCTCCTCCGGCGTGATCTCTCCGGGCTTGAACGCCTGACGCACCTGATAGGCGATCACATTGCTTTTCTGCTCCCTCCCGGTGAGAAGCTGGTACTGCCGCTTGGCAAAAAGAAATTCCGCATCAGCCGTGCGTGGGTCACAGGCGTATGCGGAGATATATTTCCCTTCGGTTTTCTTGGAATCCATGGCATAGTCAGCCCGGTCGGACAGGCACTGTGCAATGGTCTTGCCTTTGTTGTGGTGCATGGGAATGATGCTTGTGGTAGCCATCGGCACACCCCCTTCCATAGAAAATGCGGGGTCTGAGTGACCCCGCATTGCAAATTATTCGTAGATGATTTCCTTCATCCAGAGCCGGAGAATGTGGAGCTGAGCAATGAGCCACGCCGCCGCCATGGGAAGCCCCCAGGGGCTGAGAACAAAGGCAACTGCCAGGCCGATAATTCCCTTTCCCATCGAGTCCGTGAAGATGGTGATGACGCCCATGATGGCAGAGAGAGCGGCCACAAAAGCCATAACCGTTGCAGAAATATTGACTGCCATCGTGCAGAGCCAAGTGAAAAATGCGAGAGCCAGAATAACCGGGGCAAATAATATTTTCAGAATCAATTTCATCTTCCAGACCTCCTTGCTTTTCTATCTTCATTTTACCAGAATACGGGCCAATCGCAAGGATGCGACAGGAGCAAACGCCCCGTTATTTGATGCCCGCCAGCTTGGTGAGTATCTCATTGGCCATGTCCCAGAGCTTCTCCTGATTTTCGGTCACAGGCTCCAAATCCGTATCGTAGATGCGCCCGGATTCGTTTATCCGCTTGGCGATCTGGTTGATGTTGTTGCTGGTATAGCGGAGGAGAGAAACCATCTCTTTCAGTTCCGGCAGTTCCAGTTTGATAATCATGCCGTCAATGGAAATACGGCGCAGATAAGCGCTGAGATTGGTCATGCCCACCTGGGCCATCTTTTCCTCAATCAGTTCCTTTTCTTCTTCCGATACCCAAAAGATGATCTGTGTATTTCTGTTTCTGCCCATGGTTCAAAGCTCCTGTCCCTGAGATTTTTTTGCGGGCAGCTTCGGTGCGGTGGGAGCCTCCTTTTTTTGAAGCCTGCACAGCACAGAGGGCTTCTTTTCGGGAGTCTCCCGCTGCTGAGCGAGTTCCTTCCGAATGTGTGTAACAAACATATCGACCAGCCCAGGGTGTGCCTGATCTACAACAAAATAGCAGTTCCGGTTCTGCCCCCAGACATCGCTATCCTGGCACACGGGAATGGTTTTTGCCCATGCCTTATTTTCAGGAGAGATTCTTCCGTCCCAGTCTTTTTGCTGAACCGTATTGGCCAGCACATAGGCAATACGCTCCATGCTGAACTTGTGCCCAACTTGGGCACAAGTGGATTTTACGTCCAACGAGTTATGATGATAGTTGTCTCGGATGGCGGCTTCAATCGCTTCCTTACAGGCAATGTTCGTCTTGTTGGATTCTCGGTACAGAGGCAGCTCGTCATGCTCTCTGGCATAGGCCGCTGTGTGTTTGTAAACAGGGGTATTTTCCATATTGATTCCTCCGTTCTTTCCTATATAATATAAATGTGGTGGTGATGAAATGGCATACAGTGAACAGCTCTGGCAGGAAGCGAAAAAACGCTGCCGTCTGAATGAAGAAGATATTGCGAGAGCCAAACGGCTGGGTCTGAACCCTCGCAGCCTGATTAAGAACATTCCAAACAAGAGTGAGCCTTGGAAAGCGCCTGTGAAGGATTGGCTGATAGAGATAGAGGTCAAACGCAATAAAAAAGCAGAACAGAAACAGCGCCGCCGGGAAAAGGCGGCGAAGATGGAGAAGGACTCCGGTGAAAGCTAATTTCACCGGAGCCTTTTCTTTCCGCTATCTGGTTTCCTGCTCCCGGTGCTTCGGCTTCTCTGCCACAGGCAAAGACGGTGCAGTACTTTTCAGTTTCGCCAGCACGGAGGGGCGGGCGGCCTTGGCCGTAATAGGCGCATCTTCCGCAAATCGCTCCATCGGCGTTTTATCGTCGATGTTCAGCTCGGCATTCAGTTCTGCCAGACGTGCGGATTTCTGCCGCAGCTCTTCCTCCTGCGGGAAGGGCTTATCCACCTCCGCTTTGGCTGTCTCCATCTGGGCATAGATGCTGTCCAGGCTGTTTTGAATATTCTGTATCCGCTCCGGGATAGCCGCCAGTACATTGTCAATGCGGGTCAGGTTGCCACGGGCATCCTTGCCCAAAGAAACCCGGTGGGACATCTGCCCCTTTAAGGTCAGCACATACTCCCGTCCGAAGTCCTCCAGCGTAAGGGACATCTGCAAACCTCGGTAGGTTCCGATGGACACCGGTTCCATACCCTTCACATCTTTGAACGCTTCCAGCAGGGCGGCACCGGCGTTGTCCTTGTCGGTAAGCTGATCGGCCTTGACCACCATTCCGGCAAAGCCGTCCGTGGGGTGTGGATGCTGCGCCAGAGTTTGCATATCGGCCTCCAGGCCAGCAATGAAGCCCTTCAGTTCTTCAATTTTTGCCGGGAAGGTTCTCAGCAAATTATCCTCCAGACGGAATCGCTGGCTCTGGTGATTGGCCTTCATCAGCTTCAGCCGTGCCACATCCACATCCAAATCCATCTTCTCCTTGATGCGTTCATCACCGGCACAGAGGGCCTTGATTTCCGCATAGGAAAGGGCAGTCTCGTCAATGTCCTCGCAGGAGCGTACCGGGGATTTGCTGGTCATAATCTGGGAAATGAACTTTTGCTTATTCTCCACCGTCTGCCAGAGATAGGCGTCAAAGGTGGATTCTGTGACATAACGGTAGATATGAACCTCCGGATTCCTATTTCCCTGACGGATAATACGTCCGCTGCGCTGCTCCAAATCTCCCGGACGCCAGGGGCAGTCCAGATCGTGGAGCGCCACAAGCCGATCCTGCACATTCATACCGGCTCCCATTTTGAAGGTGGAGCCCATGAGCACACGCACCTGCCCGGAGCGCACCTTGGCAAAAAGTTCTTTTTTTCGGGCCTCCGTATTGGCCTCGTGAATAAAGGCAATCTGTTCTCTCGGGATACCCCGGGCAGCCAACTTTTCCCGGATGTCGTCATAGATGGTAAAGGGAGGGACATCCTCCACTGTCTTGTCTGCCAGAGCCTCCAGCGCATGAAGCTCCGGGCTGTCCAGGCTACCGGCAACGGCCTTTGCCGCTCTGGAGGCGGCGGTCGTTTTGGGAGTGGACAGGTCGCAGAATACAAGCTGGGTCAGCTTGTCCGGCTGGCCCTCGTCCCATATCCGGTAGATATTGTCCACACATATATTGACCTTGCTGGTGGGATCGTCCGGGAGGTCAGGGTTAATCACACGCTGGTCAAGTCCCAGCTTTCTGCCATCGGAGGTTATCTTGAGCATATTGTCCTCGGAAGCGTCCACAAGTCCCGCATGGACTTTGGCAGCTCTCTCGGACAGCTCCTGTACCATGCCCCGCTGAATCTCCGTGGGCTGTGCAACCTCGTTGTGGTAGATGGGCGTAGGGGTGGGCAAGTGAAGCTGGTCGGCTGTCTTAATATCTGCGGCCTCTTTGAATAAGGTCATCAGCTCCGGCAAGTTGAAAAACTTGGAGAACCGTGTCCTCGCCCGGTAGCCGGTGCCCTCCGGGGCCAGCTCGATGGCCGTGGTGGTTTCGCCAAAGGTTGAGGCCCAGCAGTCGAAGTGGGCCAGCCGCTTTTTCTGGATGGTGTCGTGCTGAAGGTAGCGCATCATGGTGTATAGCTCGGTCATGCTGTTTGAAACCGGCGTACCGGTAGCAAACACCACGCCACGGCTGCCGGTGATCTCGTCCAGGTATCTGCATTTCAGCAGCATATCCGAGGATTTCTGGGCATCCGTGGTGGAGAGGCCCGCCACATTCCGCATCTTGGTGTACAGGAACAGATTCTTGAAACTGTGTGCCTCATCTACATAGAGCCGGTCTACGCCGAGCTGCTCAAAGGTAATCACATCGTCCTTGCGGGAACTGTCCTGCAATTTCTTGAGCTTGGTTTCCAGTCCTTTTTTTGTGCGCTCCAGGCTCTTGATGGTGAACCGCTCCGCACGGCTGGCCTTCAGCTCCTCCAGACCTTCTTCCACTTCCCAAATCTGCTCTTGCAGCAGCCGTTCCTGCCGCTCCTGAGAGACAGGGATACGCTCAAACTGGGAGTGGCCAATGATAACCGCATCGTAGTCACCGGTGGCGATCCTGCCGCAAAACTTCTTGCGGTTCCGTGTCTCAAAGTCTTTCTTGGTAGCAACCAGGATGTTTGCGGAGGGGTACAGCCGCAGGAACTCCGATGCCCACTGCTCTGTCAGGTGGTTGGGCACCACAAAGAGGGGCTTCTGGCACAGGCCCAGCCGTTTACTTTCCATGGCGGCGGCAACCATCTCGAAGGTCTTTCCTGCGCCCACCTCATGGGCAAGGAGGGTATTGCCGCCGTATAGAATGTGGGCAACGGCGTTGAGCTGGTGCTCCCGCAGGTGAATCTCCGGGTTCATGCCGGTAAAGGTGATGTGAGAGCCGTCATACTCTCTGGGACGGGTGGAGTTGAACAGCTCGTTGTATCGCTGCACCAGCGCCCTGCGCCGGTCGGGGTCTTTCCAAATCCATTCCTGAAAGGCTTCCTTGATGGCCTGCTGCTTCTGCTGGGCAAGGGTGGTTTCCTTGGAGTTTAGTACCCGGCGTTCTGTGCCGTCCGCATCTGTCTTGGTATCATAGATACGCACATCCCGAAGGTTCAGAGTATCCTCCAGAATCTTGTAGGCGTTTGTCCGTTCCGTGCCGTAGGTCATATAGGCATTGATGTTGCCGTAGCCTACGGCATTTTTGCCGGTGATGCTCCACTCTGCGGTGAACTCGGAGTAATGAACGTCAATGGCCCGCCGCTGATAGAAGGGCGGTTCCAGCAGCTCGAACATGAACTGCTTGATATATTCCTTGTCAATCCATGTGGCACCCAGACGCACCTCAATTTCCGAAGCGTCCAAGTCCTTGGGCTGTGCCTGCTCCAAGGCGGCAACATTCATGCTGTAATCGGCAAGGCCCTCCTTCGGGAAGCCAGGGGCGGCATAGCTCTGTGCGATGCGCAGCTTTTCTCTGACATCGCCGGAGAGGTATTCGTCTGCGGTCTGCCATTCCTGCTCCACCGGGTCGAAGAAGATGACGCCCGCCAGATCGGATACCAACGCCCCGGCATCCTTGCCGGTAAGCTGGGACATATATGCCATATCCACTTTTGCTTTCTCGGAAATGGAGAGTGCCAGTGCCTCCGAAGCGGTGTCCACGCTGGTAACGGCCTCGTGGGGCTTGATGGTGCGCTTAGTGAACATATCCGCTTTCCGGGCAAGGTTATTTTCCTCGTCCAGCACTTCCAGAGAACAGAGGAGATAGTAGGAGCTGTCATCTGCAAAGGCCAGAGCGTTGCCACGGGAGTTGAGAAGCCCATATTTTGCTGTGAAGCTGTCATAGAGGGTGTTCAGTTCTGCCTGGGTCTGCCTGATAGCTTCGTCAGAGGTAAAGCCGTCCACCTGCTGGGCAATGAGCTTCTGTACACAGTCCCGCAGCTCGACCATGCCCTTCACTCGTTCTTTGACGGTAGCGTTCAATTCCGGGCGTACCATGCGGGAGTTCTCCCGGAAGTACACCTCGCCATTCACAACGGTGTAGCTGTAGTTCTTTACATTGGGGTCAGCAGGGATGGAGGTGTCAATGGCTTCACCTTCGCCAAGGTCGGGCAGTTCCGCCTCCCGGTAGGTGCCCCGGATGTACTTGATGGCGTCGTGAAGCTGGTCGGCCAGCTCCAGCCCCTCAATGGGTTCTACGGTGAAGTCCTGCTTTCCATATTGGGTGCTTTCGGAAGTCTGTCGGCCAAGAATCATCTCCGGGTGGTCAATGAAATAGCTGTTGATGGCAAAGCCATCTTCATTCTGCCCCAGGTGTACCCACTCGGGTTCAATGGTGATGGGCCGGTCACGCTTTTGCAGGAAGATAATGTCGGACACCACTTCCGTACCGGCGTTAGCCTTAAATGCGTTGTTGGGCAAGCGGATGGCTCCCAGCAGTTCCGCCCGCTGAGCGATATACCTTCTGACCTCTGGGGACTGCTTATCCATGGTGTACCGGGAAGTGACGAAGGCAATCACGCCGCCCGGACGAACCTGGTCGAGAGATTTGGCAAAGAAGTAGTCGTGGATGGAAAAGCCCAGCTTGTTGTAGGCCCGGTCGTTTACCTGATACTGGCCAAAGGGCACATTGCCCACAGCCAGATCATAAAAATCTCTGCGGTTGGTACTTTCAAAACCAGCCACGGTAATGTCTGCCTTGGGGTAAAGCTGCTTGGCGATGCGGCCTGTGATGCTGTCCAGCTCCACGCCGTAGAGCTTGCTGTCCGCCATGCTGTCGGGTAGCATACCGAAGAAGTTGCCCACACCCATGGACGGCTCCAGAATGTTGCCGGTACAGAAGCCCATGTTCTCCACGGCATCATAGATGGCCTGAATGACTGTGGGGCTGGTGTAGTGGGCGTTCAGGGTGGAAGATCGGGCGGCGGCATATTCATCGGGTGTCAGAAGCTCCTTCAGCTCCGTATATTCCTTGCGCCAGTTCTCCTTTTCGGGATCAAAGGCGTCTGCCAGACCGCCCCAACCGACATAGCGGGAAAGAACCTCCTGCTGTTCAGGCAGGGCCTGACTGCCGCTTGCCTCCAACTCCTTCAGCAGCTTGATCGCAAGGATATTGGTCTGGAACTTTGCTTTCAGTCCACCTTCGCCCAGGTGTTCATCATTGATGTGGAAGTTCTGAGCGTTCCTGCGGATATTGGATTTGTATTCCTCATACGCTGCCTGTTCCGCAGCCTGCGCATTGGAAAACTCCTGCCATTCGCCGTCAACGGGGGTGGAGACAGGATTACCAGCCGGTGTCGGTGGGGTATGCTCCGGCTCCTCAATGTGCAGGGTCTCAATGACTACATCATAGGGCAGATGGTTTTCTTCTGCCGGGTAGAATGCAACGGGTTTTGTTGTAAAGGTCGGCTGTTCTTTTTCTCCGGTTTGTGCAACGGATGCAGGCTTCTGGGGTGCGGGAGGCGTGTCCTGTGCTTTTTCCTCTGTTTTTTGGTTCAGTTCCCGGCAGTAGGCTTCGGCTTCCCATCGGCTGGTGAACTCCTCGGTTACGCCCTCGTTATCCACATAATAGCCGTCGTGAAGATTATCCCAGATGGCATAGGCTTTCTGGAAGCCCCTGTCCACATCCACCACATAGAACCGTTCAGAGGACTTTTCTGCTTCTGCGGCGGCGATGGCCTCCACATCTGCCATAACCTGCTCCACAAAGGGACTACTTGCGCCGGATTGCAGATTCTCACGGATGACAACCGGATCAATGTCCTCAAAATGGTCTTTTTCCTCGTCGGTGAAGAAATCGTCCTTCTGAATAAGCTGGGCAATCCGTTTTTGCACCTTCGACCAGGGAAGTTCCACCTTTTCGGGGCTACCTGCACGGACGATGAACAGGTTTTTATCAACATCCCCGCCATACTCACGGGACAGCCACGCAGCGGTGCCCCGGTCTCTGGCATGGTTTGCCATATACCGGACAACTGCCCGTTTGCTGTTCATATCCCCATTCCAGGAGCGCAGAGCTTCGTCAATATCATCCTGGGACAGCGGACGCAGCAGCTCATGAAGCCGGGGATAGGTTTCCTCAATGACCTCCTGATGTAGACGGCGGCGGAAACCCGGTATATCCGAATAGAGCCGGATCAGCTCCATATCACCGGACTCGAGAATCGCACGGCGAATGGCAGCGTTACCCTCAATCACAGCGTTTTCCCGGTCGGAGTGTCCGCAGGCATTGCGATAGGCCATGTTTTCCGAAACAGCGGCGGCAATCATGGGCTTGTACCGTTCAAACAGTTCTCCAACGGGGGGCTTGGTTACTTCTGGTTCCGGGGCAGAAAAGGCCCGTGTGCCGTCTGCACCGTACTCCGCTTCATGCTCATTGATAGCCTGCTCCGCTTCGTGGTCGATGGAGCGCAGGGTGTAAGTTCTGTAATCTGCACCGTTATCGTCTTTTGCGGCAATGGTTACGTCATGGGTATCCCGCAGCTTCTCCACATACTGCTCCAGCCTGTGGGCAGGGATGCCGCACAGCTCAATGCGCCCAATTCCTTCTGTGCGTCGGGAGGTCAGGTTCAGGTCAAGCAGTTCAGCCGCCTGCTTTGCATCCTCACCGTACATTTCAAAGAAATCGCCCACCTGAAAGAGTACGATCTCATCCGGGTGGGCTTCCTTGATGGCGTTATAGCTTTCATAGCCCGTGGCACGGGCCGCTTCTCTGGCACGGAACGCCTCGTATTTTTCCTTTTCCTCCGGGGTAAAGAAACGCTCTTTCCGAACCAACTCCGCCATTCTCTTGGCAACATTGTTCCAGTTCAGCTGCACCTCCGGGCAGTCGCCTTTTTTCAGAACGAAGCCCTTGCTGTCATAATCCCGCCAACTGCGGTTAGCATCAGACACAGCATGGGAACTGCCGCCAATGCCGTACTCTTTCTTGAGGAAGTCGGCCTGTTCCTTGGGGGTGTGCTTCTCGGTAAAGTAGGCATAAATGCGGCCCTTAGAGCCCTCCACATTGCTGCCTCTGGTCAGAGCGGCGGCGATCTCATCCTCCGTGATGAAGCTCCCGATTTCCGGCACCGCCGCCATATCTGAGGCGTATTCCCTCCGGGGTAGGGACAGCTCTGAAAGCTGGGCCAGCAGTTCCGCATTTTTATGGTAGTGGAAGCGCATCAGGGAGGTGTCCTTCCGATAGGCTTCATTGAACCAGATATATTCGGAGACAAGGGATTCCCGGGTGGCAGGCTCCTTTAGCGCCTCGGCCAGCACAGCCGACTCATCCGGGAAGTTGTTTCCACGGAAGTTCTCAATGGAAGGAAGATAGCCCTGCTCAATGGCAGACTCGGAAAAATCGTGCCGTAAATTCCAGAGCTTTATCGCAATTTCCATCCGTTCATGGCCGGGAGCTTCCTCCAGCTCCACATTGGTGGCAAATTCGCCGCTGTCCAAAAGAATACCGATGCGCTCGGCGGCTTCTTTCCATGTGACTACTCTGGCAGAACTCAGATACCTTGCGGAATCGCCATTGGCAATATGAATGCCATCCGCTGCGTACCAGGCGGAATATCTGCCGTTTTCGGTAATAACGCCGTTGCCACCGTGATAGAGGTCTTGCAGATAAGCTGCCAGTTCCTCGGTGGATTTACCCTTGGAGAACTCTGTTGCAATTTCCATACGGGCATCGTCCACATTGCCGCCGCAGCGGAGGATATGGTCAATATCCTCCTGGGGAATGGACATAGAAAAAGCGGAGTGTGCCGGTTGGTCACGCTCCGCTTGATGGATGTATGCAATTTGTTCGTTCTCCGTGGGAAACAGACTCAACTGAACCACACTGCCAACAGGAGCGCCGAAGGACGGCTCCTGCGGCTCAGGTGTCAGCTGTAAATCAGCTCGTTCAGCAGAATCTCCTCGGCCTGGGCTTTCAGGCTGTTCATCAGCCCTACCCACTTCATGGGATCGGCTGCTTTCAGGCTCTCGGTCACGCCGTTCTGTGCCGCCATTTCCTTCATCATCTGTTCCAGCCTGCGGTTCGCCGTTTCGTCGATCTCCCACAGGTGCGGGTACAGAGTCTCCGACAGAATCATCTGGTTCCACAGTATCGGGCGATGCTCCTGCAAATACTTCTTGCGCATCCTCCCGTACTTGCCCAGAGGCTTCCTGGGCTGCTCGGTCAGGGTCAGGTCGGGAATCAGATAGTCCCCGTTCCGGGTGTAAGTCAGCTTTGTCATTTGTTTCCGTCCTTTCTGCCGCCATTACAGGACGGCTCTGCTCTCGTTCATAATTTCGGATGGTGGCTTCAATCTGCCGCAGTACCTGCTGATTGATCTGGCTGATGGCCGTGCCCAGGGCGGCAACGGTAGCCGGGGTATTGAAATCAAAGATACTGAGGAAATCTTCATGCTCAAAGTAGTCCTCCGGTTCCAACCCGCAGCGGCTCATCAAAGCGTAGGTGATACTGACGGTTGCGGCGGTTCGGAACTGGACTCCTACGTTGAAATCATCATACTCCTCCAGAAACGAATCCTCAAGGATGTCGAAGAAGTCACGCTGGTGCTCATTCCAGTATTCATCCGCAAGCTGGGCGGCAACAGCTTCCAGCTGCTCCCGCAGGCCGTTTGTGCTGGGAACATCGTAAGTACGCTCCAGCATGGCGGAGATACTGTCCGTATGCTCCGGGCGAAGCTGCCACAACCGGACAGCACGGGAGTTTTCCAAACTGCCGGTATCCGACACATCGAACACATAGCGCAGCTTTGGCTCGTCGCCTCTGGTGTCAACGAGTGCGATACCCCTGGAACCACGGCGCACATACCGGCGCATGGTCCTATTCCAGACATCGTATTCGGCGCAGGCGGTGGCATCGGGCCGCTGGGCGTGGATCATGACCTGTTCGTTGTAGGGATACTTGTACAGCCTTGCGGCGGTGGTGAGAAAATCCGTCCATCCCTGATAGCTCCCGGTGAGCTGCTGGGAGGCTTCTTCCGCCATCTGGCGGTATGCCTGTAATTTGCTTGGCATGGTCTGTTTCCCTCCTTTGGGCAAAAAATAAGAGCACCCGGGATTGGGTGCTCTATGTAAGAGGGACGGATATTCTATTTTATTTGGTGATGCCCTCTGCCCAGGCCGCAAGCTCAGCCCGGGTAGCCGTGACTTTGAAAACTCTGCCTTCCAGCAAAGTGGAGTTGGGACAGCTTGGTTTCAGCTCCTCATTGGTTTTTCCCATGCCGCTCCCGCCGGAAGTGGCAAAGGGAATAATCGTTTTCCCGGAGAGGTCATAGCTCTCAAGGAAGGTGTTCACAATGGTGGGAGCCACATACCACCAGATTGGGAAGCCCACATAGATGGTATCGTAATCCCTAATGTTGTCCCGCTTTTGTGCCACAGCAGGACGGAACCCCTTGTCGTTCATTTCAATGCTGCTTCTGGAGTGTTTATCCTGCCAGTTCAGGTCTGCATCGGTGTAGGGAGCCTCCGGTTCAATGGCGAAAATATCTGCGCCGATGGCCTCTGCCAGCCGTTCAGCGACCTTGGCTGTTGTGCCGGTGGCAGAAAAGTATGCTACCAATGTTCTGCTCATGTGATGATCTCCTTCGCATATTTAATGTCTGTCTTACAGCTTGAATCTATCTAAGGATATATCAACAAATTCTACAGGGTCATCCTGTAAGAACATCGCCATATAGATAGGGTAATAGGTGATGCGGCCACTGGTTTTTACATTGTCATTTGCAAAAACAATAGCTTCCCGAATACCGTATTCTGCTACATCCATTACGTTGTCCAAAGCGGAATGCTTTTCGTAGTCTTTACCACTCTTGACTTCAATCGGAAGAATCTCCCCACCATGTTCTACAACAAAATCAAGCTCGCCCTTTTTCTTGCTGTTATAGTAGTACAGCTTATAACCGTGGGCATGAAGCTCCTGTGCCACCACATTTTCGTACATAGCACCCTTGTTAATGTCCTTTTCTCTGTTGACAATCTTCAGCTTGCAAGCCTTGCCATAGATTGTTGTGAGCAGTCCTACATCGGAAAGGAACATCTTAAACAGCGTGTTTTTCTCATTCAGCATAAGAGGGACGGTAGGTTCAGTTGTATTAAACGCCGCCAAAGCAACACCGGCTTTCCAAAGCCATGTAAAACTGTCCTCAACACGGTCATAGCGCAGATTTTTTCTGATGTCTGCAAGCATGAACCGTTTGTTTTTTTCGTTCAGCTCGGCAGGAATCAGTTCATAGATATGCGTAATCATCAGCTTGCGGTTTTCTTCTTCATATTGGGTAAAATCCACTTTGTATTGCTCAATAATGGCTCTGTGCTCGGTAATTACCTCATCAATGCTTCCCGTAGTACGGTATTTTTGTACCGCAGCAGGCATACCGCCGATGATGAGATAAAGATTGAACATCTCCATAATTTTGCTGTGAATTACATTGTCTACTGGCGTTTTTGTCAAGAAAGAACTGCGTAGCTTCTCCAGAATTTCCTCTCTGACATTGAAAATCTGCAAGAACTCCTCGAAGTCCAGCGGATACATGGTGAGTGTTTCCAAATAACCAACAGGTGCAGATTTCAAATTGACCAGTTCCACACCAAGCAAGGAACCAGAGAGAATATACCGAAAACGCTTGTCATCCACAAGGAATTTAATTTTCGTGACGATTTCCTTGTATTTTTGAATTTCATCAAAGAAAAAGAATGTCTTGCCGGGGATGATTTTCTTGTCACTGTACAGGGACAGCTTCAGAATAAGATCATCATTGCTCGTGGCATTGGCAAGAATATCGACGATTTCTGGTTGCCTGATTAAGTTGAACTCAATGTAGTCACAGCCTGCTGTTTCCAAACACTCACGGATGATGAATGTTTTGCCTGCCTGACGAACACCATAGACAAGCAGTGCTTTTTCGCTGCGCTCAATCCAGCGCATAATATCCTTTTCAATTTTCCGTTTCAGCATGATAGCACCTCCATATTCATCCTGTACGTTTTCCAAGGATATTATACATCCACTTTGACACTTTTTCAAGGACAATCGCACGCCTTTTTGACACTTTTTCTTTGCCCGGTTGCTTCGCAAAAAAATGAGGGACTTTTTCCGATATTTCACAAAACCCCACTTTTTGAGGTAAGGTATGTAAAAAGGAGCGACCGAAGCCGCTCCTTTCCGGGGGTTACTCATCGAAGTCGGGCACCAGCTCAAGCTGAGCGTATTCCCCGTCCGTCAGCTTCTTCAGCTTGGAGAGGGCCGAATCGGTCAGGGTCAGCAGCTCAGTCTCGTCCGGCTCCAGATACTGCTTCATGGAGGACAGCTCCTCCATAAGCCCCTGTCGGGTGCCGGGATTGTAGATGCACATGAGGTTCAGCTCGTCATTGGTAAAGGTGTTCATTTCACAGCTCTCTTTCTGCACTCTTTTTCGGTGCGGTGTTGGTTGGCTTCGTTGCTGCCGGTGCTCTCAGCTTGCTGAGAACGGAGGGTCTTCCTTTGGCTGGTTCCATGGGAGCGCTGCGCTTTTCCTGTTCTTCCTGATGAACGGCCTCTGCCAGAGCCAGAAGCGAGATAGGTTGGCCGGACTTGGCCTGCTGCTCCAGCTCGGCAACAGTAGCCTGCTTCCCGTTGTTGATGATGCCGTCGATCATGCCGTAATCGTCCTCGGTGGACAGTTCCGCAGCCTTCAAATAATTCTCCACAGGGAGGAAACCGGGCAGCTCCTTGAATCCCCAGGAATCAACGTAATGACAGGATACCACGCCGTTCTGCTTCAGAGCAACGATGTCGCTGACGGACAGGCTGTGCCCGGTGAAGTCCGCAGGATGGTTGATATTGAAGGTAGTGTAAAGGCCGTTGAGCTTGTCATGGGTATCCCCGGCATATTCCAGAGCACCAGCGTAGACAGCCTCATACCGTTGATGCTCCACAGAGTAGCCCTTTTTGTCCAGGTAGTCCATGTTCATAAAGCGTAGTTCTGCATTTTCATCGCCACGCCGGAGCTGATAGACGGCATAGGCATCGCCCGAGCTGTCCAGAAAGGCTTTCTCATAATCCGGCCTCTGAACCACAGTCACAGGCGTGTCCTGGATCGCTTTCCAATCCTCCACGGCAATGCCGAAGATACCTTCAAAGTCCTGGATTTCCTCCGCATCAAAAGCCATGGCCTCGGTGTTATCCGAATGGAGCATATAAACGGTCACATCACGCTCCATCAGCTCCAGCGCCCGTTCTTTGGTCAGGGGCAGCATACCAGTATCGGTGTAACCATAGGCGTTCATGCTCTCCACCGAAATAGCAGGGTCAGGGACACAGCCATTGTCAGGGGCAGAAACAGGTGCCGGTTCCTGAACAGTGATTTCCGTAATTGGTGCAGTATCGGTAGTGGGAGAAATATGGGCATCGGAAACTGGCTGTTCTGGCTCAGGCTCCTGTGCTGCGCTGTCTGCTAACGATTCAGCAGGCACATCCTGTTCGGCGGTCATATCCAGTCCACGCTCCTTGCAGATCTCCGCATAGTGCCGGTCAATGTCGGTAATCAGCCCGGAACTGGTTTTGTTGATGGTTTCCAGAGAGGCACGAAGCTCCGGCAGTTCCTTCCCCTGAGACCACCCGGCAATGTAGCCGAAGCTGTTCTCACCGGTCTCAATGCCATAATAGGCACAGACCGCAAAGGAAATGCTCTCGGCCTCCACTTCCTCGGTATTCCGGTCTTTCTTTTGCTCTTGTATAAATTGGGAGACAGTTTTATAGCCACCCACAAAGTTTACCCCTGAATTCTCGGTGAAATAAAGCCGCCCTTTGTCGGTGAGGTCAAGGGGCTTGGCGGTAATGACAGAGCCAGCATGATTAACAACCACGCTTTTCTCGACGGCAATAGGCATACCGGGGTCATCATCAGAGCCACGCAGGTCATAGCAATACATACCTTCTGGCACATCGGCATCTTCAATACGACCATTGGAAAACAGGCCCGGAATATCAAAAATCTCAATTTCCTGATATTGCGGCTCATTGGGAGTCAAGTCAATTTTATTGTAATTGTGGAGCTTAGAGTGTGCAATTTCATGGACGGCAGCGCAGACCGTCTGCACCTCGCTCATACCGGTTCGGATGGCGATACGCTGATGTTCCGGGTCAAAATATCCGTCCATATTTTCTGCCATACTCTCCAGCTGGACAGGCACCGGTGCGCTACGCTTCAACGCCTCCAAAAACACCTCAAAGTTCTGTACATTGCCGGACAGATCAGAAGCAAGAGATGGGAGGGGCTTGCCCTCAGTCTGGGCCACATCAAATACCGTCACCGGCTTGTACATGGGAATGCGGATTTCCTTTTCCTCCATGATGGCGTTGCCCTCTGCATCCACCATGGGGAGCTTAGTGTCCGGGTCGAGCTTCGCTTCCTCAATCTTCTTTTTGAAGGGGGTTGGAGCGATGATCTTGATGCCCTTTTCGCCCTTCATCACATTGCGCCCAAATTGGTCACGCCATTTGTTGAAGCCCGCCACATGAGTGGCATCAGGCCGCTGCATGAAAATCAGCATGGTGTTGTTGACGCTGTACCGATGGAACCGACTCATGGTGGCAAGATATTTCCGGTACTTGTCACTCTCAAACAGTTCCTTGATGCCGCTTTCGATGCTGTCGGTAATTTCTTTCAGCCTGTCCTTGTTGGACTGCTTTTCTGCCATAGGCAGCTCCTTTCCGGGATATACACCCCTAAAAAATGCGCCCCTGCAAGAGACGGCGAATCCCTCGCAGGGGCAGAGTTCTTAATCAGACTTGGAGACTGTGCCCCTGACAGGCGGCTTGTAACCGGCCTTTTTTGCCCGTTCACTGGCAGCTCTGCGCCGCTCCTCGCTGTACGGCTCCCGGATGGAAACACAGCTCTTGGGCACGATATAGCTGACAGCCCCAGGCCGCTCTTTGCGCTCTGGGTAAACCTTGTCCGGCTGCTTTTTGTGCAGCTCCTTCAGCTTGGCAATCAGCCTGCTGTCGTGGGTGTAGACGCTGGCAGTATCGTCCGCATCGGAAAAGAGAATAATGGTTTCCCGTTCTGCCGGTGTGAGCTTCATCGCTGCTCACCGCCCTTGTTGAACTCCAGACGGTAGGTGCTGCGGGAGCCGTCGTCCGTCAGGCACACATAGGCATCATAGGATTTGCTGGTCTTTTCGGAGTAGATACCGCTGACGTAGGTCTTGCCCTCCTTCAGAAGCGCCGCCGCCATCTTCTTGGTCAGAGTGATCTTCTTACAGGTGAGGTACTTGTTGTCACGCCAGAGCCCGAAGCGACAGTCGTTGCGCTCACAGAAATAGCCGTTTTTACTCTCGGTGACATCGCCGCCGCAGCGGGGGCATTTGCCCACCACAGTTCTGCCGGAGGGGAACAGCACCTCTGCGCCACGGATCACCTCGTAGTGGGCAACCAGATTGCTGACCAGTTCACCAATGCTCTGCATGAAAGCATCAGGTTCCTCCAATCCCTTCTCGATGTTTTTCAGCCGATTCTCCCACTCGGCGGTCAGGAGCGGAGACTGGAGCTGTTCGGGCAGCACGGTAATCAGGGAGATGCCGCTGTGAGAAGGAATGAGATTTACCGCCTTTTTACTTTTTTTGCGCTCTACAAGGCCGGTGGACACCAGCTTTTCCAGAATGGCGGCACGGGTGGCCGGAGTACCCAGGCCCTTGCGCTCCGCATCGTCGGGCATTTCCTTTGCGCCAGCAGTCTCCATAGAGGAAAGCAGAGTATCCTCGGTGAAGTGCCGTGGAGCCGCCGTCTTGCCCTCCTTGATACCAGGAACAATAACATCAAGGAACTGCCCCACCTCTACCAGAGGCAGAGACTTCTCCCCGGAATCCACTTCCGCATCAGGAGCATGAAAAGCCCCCTCCAGAGCCTTCCAGCCGGGATTGAGAACCGCACGACCCTTTGCGGTGAAGCTGTGTCCGGCGCAGTCCAGCGTGACGGTGGTCTCCGTGTACTCATAGGGCTGCCCCACGGCGCAGAGCAAACGGAGGACAATCAGCTCCAACACAGAACGCTCCCCGGCAGGCAGAGAAGAAATAACCGGCTCCTGCATATTCCCTGTGGGGATGATTGCGTGGTGGTCGGATACTTTTTTGTCGTTGATGACCTTCTCTGCATCCATGCGGACAGGGATGCCCTTCATCCAGGGCATGGCCTTTGCTGCGGCGTTGACCAGCACAGGCAGCTTTCCAGCCATATCCGAGGTCAGATAGCGGCTGTCGGTACGGGGATAGGTGACGATCTTCTTTTCATACAGAGACTGCAAGTAGTCCAGGGTCTGCTGGGCGGTGTAGCCCAGGATACGGTTGGCATCTCTCTGCAAGGTGGTCAGGTCATACAGCGCAGGGGGCTTTTCGGACTTGTCCTTTCGCTCCACGGACTTCACCACGGCGGTGCCGCCAGCACAAGCCTCCTGCAACTTCTCGGCTTCCACCTTATTTTTCAGCTTTTCACCGGCAGCGGCAAAATCCGAAAGGCCCAGCGTGACAGTGTAGAAAGGCTCCGGCTTAAAGGCATCGATCTCCGCCTCACGCTGCACCAGCAGTGCCAGAGTAGGAGACAGTACACGGCCCACATTCAGAGTACGATGGTAGAGGACAGAAAACAGGCGGGTAGCATTGATTCCCACCAGCCAGTCGGCCTTGCTGCGGCAAAGGGCGGCAGCGTAGAGATTATCATACTCGCGCCCGTCCCGCAGGTTGGCAAAGCCCTGACGGATGGCTTCGTCCTCCATGGAGGAAATCCAGAGCCGCTTCATGGGCTTGTCGCACTTGTTCAGATTGTAGACGGTACGGAAGATCAGCTCACCCTCACGCCCTGCATCGCAGGCGTTGATAACCTCCACCACATCTTCCCGGTGCATCAGGGTATTCAGCAGATGGAGCTGCTTGCCCTTGTCACGGCTGACAGCGTACTGCCAAGGCTCCGGGAAGATGGGTAAATCGTCATAACGCCACTTGGCGTACTTCTCATCGTAGGCATCGGCCTCCGCCAGCTCTGCCAGATGCCCGAAGCACCAGGAAACGATGTAGCCGTTTCCCATCAAAAAACCGTCCCGGCGCTCGGAAGCGCCCAAGACGGCGGCAATGGATTTTCCAACAGAGGGCTTCTCGGAAATAATCAGCTTGTATTCAGTCATTCAGTTTTCTCCTTTTGTTTTACAGATTTTCTGCATCATCTTCGGCATCGTCAGGCTCGGTCTCATAGTCCTCGTCATCTTCGTCGCCATAGTCGTAATCATCCAGGTCTACCGGGCCTTTGGTGTCGGGCTTGTTCTTGCGGAACTTGAACCAGTAGAGTGCGCCGCCTCCGCCCAGAGCCAGAAGCAGCACTGCTATGAGCATACCGCCGCTGCCGGAATCCTTCTTTTCGGGTTCAGGCTCCGGTTCCTCCGTAGGCTCCGGCTCCTTGACCTTTTCCTTGCCCACACACTCGGTCATATTATTTTTACAGACCTCGCAGGACATATTGACCACACCGGGTTCGCACTTATCCTTGCAGGAGCAGACGGGAACGGTGGCCTCGTCCTCTACCAGCGCCATCAGATCGGACTCATCCACAAGATTCAGGAAGTAAGTTTCATACTGCTCCCCCTTCTCATCAATAGGCTTATCGTAGTCGATCACCAGATAGAGAATTTCGCCATTGCGGGTTTCCACAGTCACAAACTGCTTGTTGGTGTACTTGTCATAGAGCAGGTCACGGGTCACGGCGCTGCTATTGGTGGAAAGAGGTTCGCCCTTTTCGATTTCGGTGGGCTTGGCTTCGGCCTCGGGCGCAGGCTTATTGGTGCTCTCTGACTTGGCCGGGGGCGTTACCGGCTTTTGAGTGCTGCCGGTATTTCCACCGCTGTTGCCGTTCCCGGTGCTGCTTCCATTGCCGCTGCTTCCCGTATTCCCGAAGGGTGCAGAAGGCTTGCGGCAGTCGCAGTCCTCAGAGCAATGAACACCGTGGTCATCATCCTCATCAGGCTCCGGTTCGGGTTCCGGCTCGTCCTCCTCATAGAAGGGGTTGGCAAGCACTACATAGTCGGTCAGATTGCCCAGCATATCCTCGCCCTGGATGTAGAAAAACAGTTCATCCGCAGCTCCGTCGATGCGGATATGCAGAGCACCATCCTTCAGGGTGGTGTACAGACCGTCGTTCACATAGATACCAGCCATGCCGGAACGCTCGTCAAAGGCTTCCACCTTCAAAAGAGAACCGTCAATCCCTGCACGGATTTCGGGCGGGTCATAGTCAAAGAAGTCCACTTCCAGTTCCTCGATATGCTCCGTGCCGTCAGAGTCGGTGATAAAGAAATACACGATGCCGTTATCCAGCACCGTGTAATCCGCAACGCCGTATTCCTCGAACTGTTCGGTCAAATCCATTCGCTCGGCATCTTCATCATCTGTAAGCGCAGCCTCAACCTTCTGCCAGCCGACACCGTTACCATCCTCAATGCGGATCACAAGGGTAACCGGCTCCGCATACCAGCCGGTGGGGAAATCCACATCCAGCTCATAATCGGCTTCCATCGTGTCCGTGGGTTCGTCAGGCATTTCCGGTTCCTCAGTAGGCTCCGGGTCTGTTGTTTCTACGGGTGGAGCAGGTTCTGTCTCAGGCTCCGTAGTCGGCTCCTCGCCGGTTTCCGCAGGCGGCTCCGTGGGCTCCTCCGTTTCCAACGGCTCCAGCTCCTCCAAAGTCTCGGGAGGGACTTCGGTTGCCTCGGGAATCACATCAATGGCAGGCTCCGTAATTTCATCCAGCTCTGTCGCATACGCCATACCCGTCATGGGCATACACAGCAGGGATAGACAGAGAATCAGGGACAGGCTGCGAAGGAACTTTCTGCCCCATTTCTTATTCTTCCGGTACATTCTGGGCATCCTCCTCTTTGCGCATAGTAAAGGGCGAAGCGCCCTTTTTCAGATTCACGAGGAACTGCGCCAGCTCCTCCATGGTCATGCCGGTGGCACGGGCCAGCCCAACAATGTCCTCGTTCTCCAGCTTCATCACGCTGTCGTCGATGGCTCTGTTGCGGGATTGCAGAGAGGCGATTTTGTCCTCGTTTTTAGCCCGTTCCGCCTTGAGTTTCGCAATTTTAGGGTTCATTCAGATTCAGTCCTTTCTATTAAACTTTTCATCCCAAGACCAATTCCGCCCCAATCCTTTTATAGTCCGCAGATTCGGCAAGGCATTTTTCTCCATGACAATAGCCCTTTCAAACAAATCGGGATAATTTTCTTGCAGTTGGATGATCTCGGATTTTTTCATGCTGGGGCAGAAAAAGCAAGAGGATTTCCCTGGCAGCGTAAATCCTTCTTTTTCAATCTCCCGAACACAGTCCTCTCGGTTCCACCCCCATTCAACAAGAGGATATACCTTGTGATACTTGGGGTCGGCCGCATCCCGTTCCATGACATGATTAACCCGCCGCATCTCACCGGCGTCGTAACCGACAAACTTTGTGATACGTTCACCCCTTGCCCATGCTTCTCGGCAGGGTGGATAGTTGTTGCAAAACTTGTCCTGCGGTGCGATCTTGTGTTTCAAGGAACACCGCTTATAGCCATAAGCAATGGAGGGCAGCGTCCCGGATTTGAGGCATTCATCCTCAAGTGTTAATCGGTCTCCGTTTTTGTCATATTTTCTTACGACCGTTATATCGGGCAACCCTTTTTCTTTAAGCCATTTCCGCACCTCCTCGATGTGCTGATAGGTGTGAGGATGCTCGGCTCCAGTATCAGCAAATAAAATCAAGTCAATCGGTATCTGTCTTTTGTAAAGCCCAATAAGCAAGGCGGTACTATTCGTACCGCCTCCAAAAGATAAAATATTCAATTTTTCTCCTTCTTACGGCTCCGGCAGTCTGCCAAAAGCCAGGAAATGCGATTGCCAGTAGCTCGTATTGATGCTGGTGTACTGAATTGGGTCGCCGCAGTGCAGCATTTGGCCCCCGCCCACATAAATGCCCACATGGGAGGCTCCATCCGTATCATAGGTGCCCTGGAAGAAAATCAGATCACCGGGCTGCACATTGGCAGAGGACACTCTTGTGCAGATGCCCAGCAGCCCCGAAGCCCCCAGTCTGCCAAAGTTCCAGCCAGCGCCGCAGTTGTTGCACACATAGCTGACGAAGCCGGAGCAATCGAAGGAGGTAGCCGGGGAACTGCCGCCCCACACATAGGGAAAACCAAGATACTTTTCGGCCTCCGTAATCATGGCGGCAAACTGTTCGTCCTCCAAAGCCTCCGGGGGAATCTCATAGACCTCATATTCCGTATCGTAGTAGCGACCAACATAATCGGAATCGCCAAACAAGTCCGGGCGGTTGCCCAGGGTGCTCATATATAGGGCGTACATGGATAGCTGATCCTGGGACATGATATACACCGGCACATGGGAGAGGTTGAAGTTTTCAAGTTCTACTGTGCAGATATAGTAGGTGTAGGGCACTTCCTCCTCATACTCGTATTCCTCCCAAATGTGGTAGCCGTATTCGTCGTACAAATACTCGCCGGTGTAGGGGTCTCTGGCATATCGCCAGTCGGTCTGCGTTTCGGTGCGGTATCTGGTTTCCGTGGCAACGGTCTCCGTCAGGATGTACTGCCGCTCAAAAAGCATTGTGAGAATGTCGCCAACTTCATCCGCCGTCCATTCCTGCCCCACAAGGGCCGTAATCGCAGAAATCAGCACATAGGGGTCGTGCTCAATCTCGTCCAAGTCAAAATGGTATTCATCATAGTCATGCTCCGCTTCGTAGTTATTGAGGCTTTCCTGAAGCTCCTGCTCCATAGCCAGATACGCCGCCTCCGCCGAGAGCATATCGTCATCTGCCAACGGATAGGTGGAAGCGGAAATGCTGGAGGATACGCCCTGAAACATCAGGGAACAGGAGGAAAAGCCGCTGACAATCACCAGAAGCAGAGCCGCAATACCGCCGACAATCAGAATTCCTTTCTTATGCCGGACAATGAAGCTGCCAGCCTTTTCGGATTCTTTAGCTGCCCGTTTTGCCGCTTTTGCAGCAGCTTCAGAGGCTTTTGCCGTGTTCTTGGCTCCATTACCGGCTTTGGCGGCAGCATATTCCTTCCTGATTGCCCGCTTTTGCTGCCAGCGGGAGTAGGGATTGGAGGAAAAGCCTCCGTTCTGCTGCTCAAACTCCCTGTTCAGCGCCCGGACATTGGCCTTGTCTGCCTGCATTTCTGCCTGATGCGCACGACGATAGGGCTTGAGCTTGTGAGAGCGATAGGCGCTGCGCCCTGTCTGATAGCCGGTTTCCGCAGTCTCGGACAGGGTGTTGACGGCATCCACAGAGCTGTTGCTTTCGTCGGCATCCCTGATTTCCCGGTGAAGGCCGTGCAGAACAGCTTCACCGGGGACTTCAACGGCATGGGCCAGCTTGGAGGGCGGCTTCTTCTCCTCAAAAGAAAGGCGTGTGGTGACTTTTCCCGTTTTGGGGTCAACCACACGCTGCTTCACTTTCTTCTGGGGGATTTTAGCCTCTGCCTTTTCCAGTTTGTCCGCTCTTTGATCTGCTTTGCGGATTACGCCCTCCAGCTCAGGGGAGGCCCGTTCCTCCTCGGTAAATTGCAGTCTTGGCGAACGCTTCGCCATAGGGTATCACCTCGCTTCTGTTGGGTTTTCGCCGGTTATGCGATTTCATGCAGCATGGACAGGAACAGCAGCTTGCCCTTGGGCGTTACCAGCGTGTATGCGCCATAATGCCCATTGGGAGCGATGTAGTCCTTTACATAGAAAAGGCCGTCGCTGGCAGGCTTGGCGTAGGGCATGAGGTTCCCAGAGGGGGCACGGTACAGATACTTCTTGCGGACAAGAAATGCCGTAAACATCTTTTCTGGCACCTTCAGCTCCTTGGCGGTAGCTCGGAGATTGGTGCAGCTCTCCGGGTGGATGAACGCATCGTAGAAATCCGCCTTGGGCTTGGCCCTGCGAAGCTCACCGGACAGGACTTCGTTCTTCTGCTTTTCCTCCAGCATACGCTGAGCCATAAGCAGCACCATCTCCGGGTTCTCCATAACCTGATCCAGAATGGGCTGGGTCATATACGCCCCGTGCTTGCGGATGGCGGGCAGCACCTCATCAAACACCCACATCTCGAACCGCTGGGCAGAGGGCAGCTTGCTGTGGGTGATGAGGCGGTACACGTCTCCTTCAGGGATAAAATTGGTTAACTGTGCGCCACCTTCCGAAAGGAGGTGGCGTTTCACCACCCCCTTGCAGTGGGTCTTAATAGCATTGATTGTGTCTTTGTATCCGAGTGCTCCAGCAACATCTTTTGCACAGAACAGGTACTTTTCACCCTCCTGGATAATGCGGACGCTGCCGAACTCATTATTTCTGAAAATTTCCATCTTGATGTTATCCATATCTTGTCTATCCTTTCTATTCCTGCACCTGTTCCTGGGGTTTGGTCGTAAGAACACGGTACAGCTCTGTATCTTTGGGGAACCTGTCCACAAAGGGCAAAATCACGCTTCCGTAGAACAGAAGCCCCTCGCCCTCAGAGGAGTGGGTCACATAGGAGAGCTGGTGGGTGGAGATATTGAGCTGCTTGGCGAGTATGCTTCGGTCGCCTTGGGCTTGGTTGAGCATATACACATAATCCGAGTTCTCGAAAATGTTCTCAACCTCACGGCTGCTCAGAAGGTCTTTCACATTCTGGGTGATGCCGGTCGGAATCCCGCCCCATTTTCTAAAACGCTTCCAAATCTCGACGGTATAAGCGGCAGTCTGCTCCTCCTTCAAAAGCAGGTGCATCTCGTCGATGTAGTATCTGGTGGACTTATGGGCTTCCCGGTTCACTGTGACTCTGTTCCAGACCTGATCCTGGACGATCAGCATACCGATCTTTTTGAGCTGTTTGCCCAGCTCTTTAATATCGTAGGCCACCACACGGCTGTGGACATCCACATTGGTGCGGTGGTTGAACACATTCAGGGAGCCGGTGACATAGATTTCCAGAGCGGTGGCGATGTACTGCGCTTCCTTTTCCTCCTGACGGCGCAGTTCGTTGTACAAATCCTCCAGAATGGGCATTTTCTCCGGGCAGGGGTCGTTCAGATAGTCCCGGTACACCATACGAACACAGCGGTCGATAATGGTTTTCTCCACAGGCTGCAAGCCCTCTTTGCCGCCAACAATCAGCTCACACAGGGACAGAATGAAGTCTGACTTCAAACTCAGGGGATTTTCCTCCTCGGAGTAGTTCAGGTTCAAGTCCATAGGATTGATATAGTCGGTGGAGGTGGGAGAAATCTTGATGACCTGACCGTGCAGGTGCTCCACCAGCGGGCCATATTCTGCTTCTGGGTCGCAGATGATGATGTCATCGTCTGTCACCAGAAACACATTGGCGATCTCACGCTTGGCGGAAAAGCTCTTGCCGGAACCAGGGGTGCCGAGAATCAGGCCGTTGGGATTCTTCAGCAGCTTTCTGTCCACCATGATGAGGTTGTTACTCAGGGCGTTGATGCCGCAGTACAGGGCCTCCTTGCCGGTCTGGAACAGTTCCTGGGTGGTAAAGGGCACAAAAATAGCGACGCTTGATGTGGTCAAGCCTCGCCGAATCTCAATCTGGTTCAGACCCAGGGGTAAAGAACTCATCAAGCCTTCCTCCTGACGGAAGTCCAGCTTGGTGAGAGTGCAGTTGTATTTCTGCGCAATGGAACTGGCCTGGAATACATTGTTTTTAAGCTGCTGCTTCGTATCGGCGGTATTCACCACGATGAAGGTCAGCAAAAACATACGCTCATTCCGGGATTGCAGCTCTTGCAGGAGCTTCTTGGCCTCGGTGCCGTAGGTGGCAAGGTCAGAGGGGATGATGTCCATGTCATATCCTGCTCTTACAGCCTTTTTCTGCTCCTCGATGGTCATTTTCTGCAAATCCGTGATTTTACGCTTGATGGTTTTGATGGCCTTGACCTGATCCACCGACTGGATGTGCATGGAAACCACCAGACTGGACTCCATATCCAGAAAATCAGCCAGCATCCGGTCATTCAGCTCCGGCGCAAGAATCTGGAGGAAGGAAGCACAGCCGCATTTCTTCCCCACGGTGAAGCTGCTGCCTGAAGGGAAGGAGAAGGAGCTGGGGGCAATGAAATCCTTTACGGAGAGGCCAGAGGGTGCCAGCCAGTCCCAGGAAAAGCGGAACGGCTCCTGCTCGTCCATGTGGAGCATCCCGTGCATCAGACGAAGCCGTTCAAAACCGTCCAGCACCTCCGCTTTTACTCCCAGCCGTTTGAAGTTGTTGAGAATATCCGTCTCCACACGCTCCAGACGGGGCTTTGCGGTTTTCAGCCCCTCGGCCTCCACACCAAAGGTGATGTACTTGGTCTTAATCAGGCCATTGTTGCCTCTGGCAAGCTGGCTCTGGAGCATACCGGTGTACTCGCTACGGAGCTGATTGAATTCGTCAGCCTGGGGCGGGATGGCGATGCTCTCCATATAGCTGTCCTTGTTGGCGGACAGATTGACGAAAGAGAGCTGGAACCGGATGGACGAATCGAAGTAGTTCAGGAAATCACACCAGCTATCAAAGATGGCGGTTTTATCTTCATTCTGATTGAGCTGGTAGTTGATGTCCTGAAATTGAACGGTTTTCGTGTAGTAGTTATCCGTTACCCGGCAGATGCCGTCCGGGAACATCCGCTGGAACGGAATACTGTCCTGTGCGGATTTGTGTCTTTTGTCTTGTCTCTTAGCATTGGCGATAGCAGCGTTAATCTGCTTTCGGTCGGCTCTTGTGAGCCTTTTTGCCTGAGACAATACGCTTTACCTCCTTGTCCAGAGAGTCCTGCCGCTCTAATACGGCATAGAAATTATTGGTTTCATAGGGGCGTTGCTTCGGTCTGATGAAGCAGACCTGGACGATATTGCGGATGATTTTCTCCAGAGGCTGCCCGTTCTTTTCGTACATGGCAAGCAGGAAGAAGGGCAGCATGGTGATAATCATGCAGATAGCGGCGGCGCTGGTGGCAAGACTGTCTTTCAGAAGAAAGAACAGCGGCACACCCACTGCTGCGCCGCTGCCGAAGCAGATGAGCTGCCGCTTGGTCAGGTTAAACATGACCTTGGTTTTTACCGCATTTAAGTCCTTGGGGACGGGAACATACGCCAAATCACTTCACCTCCGATCAATGGGCGTTGAAGATGCTGCGGGCCAGAGAGCCGGTCTTAAACAGCGTAAAGCACAGAAGAACGGTGTAGCCCATACAGCTCCAGATAGCAGCGGAGATATTGGTGTCTACAATCATGTTCTGCACCAGCACGGCATAGATCGCCACGCATACGATGATGAGGAAGCCCTGGAAGCCCAGCGCAAACAGGCTTCTGAGGTAGTTCTGCCCCATCTGGCCCCACTCCCGGTTGACTGCTGTTGCCATGGGAATCGGCGCAACCGACGTGACCAAATACACCTCAATCATTCTGCCGTAGCTGATAATGAAAATACAGATGGTCAGCCCCCACATGGTAATGCCCACGATGAAGGACTGGAGCCACAGCCCCAGCAGGGACCAGACCTCCATTTCCATGAGCCTTGCTTCCAAGTCGGAAAAGTGACTGGCAATATCAATATTTGTATTGCCCACAATCACCCCGGAGGCATTATTTACCACGCTTTGGGCCACATCGAACACACCCATGACGATATTCCAGGTGTTGGTCACGATGAGCACGGCGCAGGCTGTCTTGAACACCCACTTGAAAAACATCCAGGTATCCACATCGTTCAGATTGTTCTTGTCCGTGATGAGCTGAATCAGCTCAAGGGTCATCACAAAGGCAAGGATCACTCCAGCGATGGGGAGAATGACATTGTCCGAGAGGGAGCGGATCATGTTGAAGATACCGCTGTTCCAGCCTTGGGGAGTAGCGCCCACCTGTCCCGCAATTTCGCCCACCTTTGTATTTACGCCGTCAAAGAGGCCGGTCAGGTTATCCATAATGCCGCCTACCAGCAGCTCTTTCAGCCAGTCCGTAAACTTTTGCCAGATCAAATCCAATGGGCTTTACCCTCCTTTCTCGCAGCACCCGCCCATTATGGGCAGGTGCTGCGAAGGATTCGATTGCAGGATTAACCGAACAGGCCGGAGAGCAGAGGTACGAGGATCATACCGATGAGGGCCACACCGCCGCCCGCCATCATCTGCTTCATACCCTGGCTTTTCGCACCAGGATTATCGTTACCATAACCTTCCAGGAGGTTGATGGCACCCCAGATACACAGGCCAGCACCCAGGGCGATAACGAGGGTCTGGAGAACTTCGACTGCGCTATTGAAAAAATCCATATAGTAGTTGCCGGAACCTATGGGAGTTCAAAGAAAATGGTTCTCAGAATTGCAAAAGCCGGAATGAAAACCGCTTATGCGGCTCCCGATTCCGGCATCTCCTTTCAATTTTTGATGGTTGTACTTCATCCCGACTTTGCAAAGTGAGTCGGTGTCTTGTGTCTGCCATCGTTGTATCAAGCCTCCTGTCTTGATGTGAGTTTATGAAAACCGCCCTGTTCAGGCAGTCTGTTCATCCTCGGATACATCTACCTCGTAAACATCGTAGACTTCATCCGCCTTGGGTTTTAACTGCGTGGAGAGAAACTTCTCAATATCAAAGGCATATTTGGGATTGGCATCGGACAGATACTTGTAGTTCTTATGCCCCTCAATGGAGAACTTACGGGAGCAAAAGGCCCTGACGCCTCTGATCTGGAGGATACATTTGCCGCCATCGAGTACCTGGAGTTCATCGACCGATGCCAAATCCTTACCGAGCTTCTGATAGTTGAGAGAGTGGGAAACCTCACGCCCACGGCTCTCGCCGGTGTTGAACGTGTCGATTGTCTCTTTCCCCAGCGACTGGCTGAGTTCCTTTAAGGTGGTCGGCTCTTTTCCGCCAAGAAACAGATAGCTGTCGCAGTTGCCGATGATGGTATCGGCGCTGTCCTTATACAGCGCTTTTAGCTGGCTCTGGGCCTGGAGCACCAGGCAGGCCGAAATCTCACGGGAGCGAATGGTGGCCATCAGCTTTTCCAGATTGGGTATCTGCCCGATGTTGGCGCACTCGTCGATAAGGCAGCGCACATGAACCGGCAGTCGGCCTCCATACACATCGTCCGCTTTTTCGCAGAGCAAATTAAAAATTTGGCTGTAAATCATGGATATGACGAAATTAAAGCTGCTGTCCGTATCGCTCATAATGAGGAACAACGCCGTTTTACGGTAGTTTTTATCCGCTTTTTCATCCTCGGGGTTATCGAATATCTTATCGCCCAGGGTATCCAGCTCCAGCTCATCGTACATGGTGATTTCCCGGAGTTCCTGAATATCAAAGGGCGCAAGACGGGCACCGGCAGAAATGTTGATGCTCTTTGCTGTTTTGCCGGCGGCTAATTTGTACTTCTTATATTGGCGCACAGCGAAGTGGTCGGGCTTCTCACGCTCCAACTCCTTAAAGGCGATGTCCACGGGGTTTTCAAAGGATTCATCATCCTCCCGGACTTCCATAGCGTTGATGAACTCGATCAGGGTGGCAAAGTTCTGTTCCTCCACCGGAGCCTCGTAGTGGATGTAGCCGATCAGGGCGCAGTAGAGAAGCGTCTCGGCCTTCACCCAGAAGTCGTCGCCGGATTTTCCATCTCCCTTCGTATTGGTTATCAGAGTCGTTACCAGCTTCAAAATATCCTTCTCCGAATGGATATAGGCGAAGGGGTTATAGTGCATACTCTTGGAAAAGTTAATCGTGTTGAACACCTTGATGCGGTAATGGTTCCGCTGGAGCAGCTTGCCGCACTCAACTAATAAGGTGCCTTTTGGGTCAGTAATGCAATAGGAAGAATGAAGCTGCATGATGTTGGGCTTGATAAAAAACCTCGTTTTTCCGCTGCCACTGCCGCCGACTACAAGCACATTCTTATTTCTCGCCGTTCTGGGGTCTTTTGGCCTGCTGTTCATGGTCAGGGACTCCGTCTGGGTCAGAATGATGTTGTTTTCATACACCGGGTCGATATAGGGTGCAATATCCTCCCGTGTGCCCCATCGTGCGGAACCGTATTCTACATTTTTGCGGAACTTCTTGGCGTTTTTTCCTTTCACATAAACCGCCAATCGCAGAGCTGCCCCGCAGCATAGGCCAATAAACAAATCAAGAGGCTGGAAGCTGGGCATGGGGTTTTGGAATGCCACACCCAAGGTGGAAAGCAGGCTGAGTATTTTGGCGGAAGCGTCCGCTCCTTCTGCCAGCCGCCATGCTTCTCCCAAATTGGTTGCCAGCAATCCCAGAATGACATAGGGCAAATTGGGGAGTATGAGCTTTTTGATATTTACCGGTTTTCTCATAACTCCAGCCCCTTGTCCTTGTTTTTGACCTTGGGTTTGAGTGCCTTTTCCAGCGGCTTGAAGCTACGGAGCTTCTGAATGACGGAGGGCCTCTCCTTGGCTTTTGCCGCCCTGTGGGAATATTCCTCGAAGGCCGCCGTCAGAGCGTCTGCGTCCCTGGCTTTGAAGAACACCATATACTTGGGAGGCTCAAGCGATTTGTCCTTTTTGATGGCATAGTCCACGCCGTATTTCCGGGCGACACGCTCGAAGTCCTTGATATTTTTATCGTTGATCTCGATGTTGGAAACGCCCTGATTCTGACCGACCAGTTCTTTGACCGTCTGCTTGCCAGTGGGTTTTACATCTGCCATGTGCGCCCGGTCTGCCTTCTTTGCCCTGCGGTGGGCAAGGTATTTGGAAATGGCCGCTTTCAGCATCCTGCCGGTGAGCTTTGTTCCGCTGATGACCAGCGTAACGGTCCTGTTTTCCACTTCCTCCTGCAATCAACCGCCTCCTTTCCGGAATGTAGGCAGGAAAATTAAAGCATAAATGCGCTGAAATCCTGCTCACCATTGGAGAGGGTTACTGTGCGCTCCTCCATGACACGCTTCACGAGCTTTACATCTTCGTAGTCAATGTTGCACACCTCTCCGGCGATGCTTGCAAAAATGATGGTGGGATGGAACAGGTATTCGTCCTTACCGATGGGAATAACGGAATCCTCATCATAGGCCATGAGCAGGTCATAGGTGGGGACTCTGCGAACGGTGTTGCAGCCGCCATATTTCTGCATCTTCTCCAGTGCCTGAATCAGCTCCAGTATTTCAGGCTGCTTACCCGGAACCATGTACAAAACAGAAATATCACTCTCGTCATAGCCTCCGGGCTGGTCATTTGCGCCGGGGTCGATCAGGAAACATTCGTCAGGAGTATCGTCTGCGCTGACCAGCTCGACCACCCCAACCACGCTCTCCTTAACGGTCTCGGCTTCGGCGGGGATGATGATATTCACATCCCCGGCAATATTCACAGTTACATTTTTCATTTACAGTTCCTTTCTCAGCGCTCATTCTGGCGCTGCCGTTTTTTCTGCCATTGTTCAAGCAGATTGATGATGGTTTTTTCCATCTGCTGGGGCGTATAGTTCCGGGGAAAATATTTGCGGAGCGTATCGCCCTTTAAGGTCACACGGTCAAGTTCATCTTTCTTTTCTTCCGACATAACCGCATACAGTGCCTTTTGTGTGCATTTGCCCTCCCGACTGAGTTTTTTGATTCTCTGGGCTTGAGAGAGCGAGGGTGAAGCCTGTGCGTACTCCATCGCATCCAGGACGCCAATCTGCTCGTCCTTGCTGAGATAAGACAGCTCCACAGCAGGGCCAAAAGCGATTTCGCCGCTGTCCACTTTCGTCTGAAACTCAGGCATAAGCTCTGTCAGGCGAATAAACCGCTGCACTTGAGTTTTACTCTCACCGGCATCCTCGGCAATTTTCTGGATACTCTTTTTTCCGTCCGACTTGTGCCCAACTTGGTCACAAGTTAAATCCAGCCGTTTTCCCTGGTGTTTGAGAGCTTCCAGCTTCATCTTGTAGGCTTTTGCCCTCTCGCTGGGGAGAATGTTTTCTCGCTGTAAATTGCTGTCCACCATGAGGATCACGGCTTCATCTTCTGTCAGATTTCTTACGATGGCGGGGATTGTCTCTTTCCCTGCAATCTCCGAAGCCCGGAGCCGTCTATGACCGGCGACCATTTCGTATCCGCCCTCTGGCGCAGGCCGGATAATCGCTGGGCTGAGAACCCCGAAGCGCATGATGCTGTCCACGGTGTCCTGCATCAACTCATCGTCCAGCACTTTGAATGGGTGGTCGGTAAAGGGACGAATCTGGCTTATGGGAATCTGCTGCACCAGTTCCGGCTGAGTGTCTTTGATGTCTGCGGTGTTTTCTTTCTTTGGCATTTTCTTCACCTCCTCCTGAAACAAAAAAGCCGCAGACTTTAATCTGCGGCTAAACCAAACCTTCCGCCATATCGTGGCTGACAAGGGCGGTATAGTAGTTTGAAATTGTCATTGGCGCATTGTACAGCGAAGCAAGAAGATACTGGCGGATATTCCGCACCTGAGTGGTATTTTTTCGCAGGCATTCCAGAACGAAGCGGATATGCTCGCCGTTCAGCTTCAAGAATCGGCTTTTGACCACTTCTGCGGGCTTGTCATCCCCGGAAATACGGATCGTAGTTTTCGTGCTGCACACCGTATCCACGATAAGCTCCACGATTTCATCCAAAGGCTCGTCATCATAGGGCAGCTCACGGAGAAGAATTTCATAGTCGATATTCTCCATGATGATTTCTTTGTAATCTTCTCTCGATCTCGCATCACTTCTTTTCTCTTCCTGTCCGTGCGCCCCCCTGAACGAAGTGAAGGGAAGGGAGTCAGTATCACTGGAATCCGTTTTATTTATCTCAGTATTATTAGACCGTGATTTTAACGAATCTTGACTTGTGATATTCACGTCTCCAGAATCGTGATTTTCACGTTTCTGGAATCGTGACTCTGGGGAGGTTACAAAGTTCTTTACAAAGATGAGATTGGGCCTGCCCAAGCCCTGTCGCTTTCGTTCTATCAGGCCGCATTTCTTTTCCAGCTCACTGAGCAGCTTCAGGGCTTTCTGATCGGCGCAGCCCAGAGCCGCCATGATGTCCTCCAGCTTGTAAATGATATACACCCGGCCTTCTTCATCCAGCCAGCCATTCTTTGCAGACAGGCTCATACGGTCAAGCAGAAGCCCGTACAGGATTTTGGCCTCTGCTGATATGCACTTAAAGCGTTCCTCTGTGAACAGCACCTTGGGTATCCGATAGAAGGAGAACTGCTCCGCTTGGTCGCCGTAATAGTAATCCAGGCTCATTTGCGCTCACGCTCCCTTGGAAGTCCGAGAGAGCGAAGCACCTCTTTTGTACACCAGCCAATGCAGGGAGAGGCATACCCATATGGGCATCCATCGCATTCGCTGAGTTCTAATTTTGGTTCCGGTTGGTAATAACAGCCAGACGCACCCTTATAGGTACAGCCTGCTGACTTCTTCCAGAAATAGCAGTAGCGGCAGTCCCTGGGCTTGTCCTCAATATGTCCAGCCATTTTTTCGCCTCCATTCTTTGTCCATCTGCCCTGTCTCGGGGCATAGAAAAAGCACATCTACGGCCCCATTTTGCTGGGGTAATAGATGTGCTTATGTTTATCGTGGGCTTATGAGGGGTTTCAGCAGCATATCAAAGTTCGTTCCGCAGTAGTAACTTGGTAGTAAATTCAGGGCTGAACTCCCCGGAAGTGCCCGTATTTCAAGGGTTTTTGAGGACAATCAATGTTTTTCTTTATAAAAAGATGGTGCTTCTGCTGATTTTTACGGTATACCTCAGCCAGATGTTTGATATCGTGGGGATCCCGGCCATACAGTACATCCGCTGGGATCCCAATCTCAATCTGATCCCCTTTGCCGATATCGGAAATTCCAGATTTGTCTTTCAGGTGGTTGCCAATGCACTGATGTTTCTTCCTCTGGGGTTTCTGCTGCCTTTGATCTGGGACAGCTTTCGTACCTGGAAACGAACGCTTCTTGCCGGATTCCTCGCCTCTTTACAGATCGAGTTCGTCCAAATGTTCTGCTCCCGGGCTACCGATGTGGATGATCTGATTATGAATACCCTTGGCTGTGCCGTTGGCTACGGTCTGGCCTGGCTGCTGTTTCACAAAAAGTGGCCCAGCGCCGCAGATAATGCCCGGGCCGACCAAAAGGAATTTCTCTGCTTCTATGCCATTCCCCTGCTGGTTATTGTTTTCCTCAGAACCCCACTTTCTATTGTCATATACCGCTTTCTTTAAAAAAATCTCGAGAAAAAAGTCAGCTGTGCAGTTTTGTACAGCTGACTTTTTGAATTTTGGCAGGAAAAAGCAGCAGTTCCAAAGCTGAAACTGCTGCTAAGGTTTCATTTTTTCTTTCCTGACAGACCCGATGTCACACAGGTACGCCGTTGGGTTATCCGCAGATATTTCCGCGGCATCGGTTTTCCTCACCTGAATCCGTTGTAACCATATTATACCAGATCCATTTTGCGAATGGTGAAGAAAGATTGAACATGCGGAAAAGAAATTATGACCAAAGGGTGAATCGCAATGCAAAATCTCTTTAGGCACTTTGCTCAGGCCGGATAAATATTGCTCACCAGAAGCACCACAGGCAGGATCAGGGTAAACACACTGACGGCCCAGGGATAGAGGACTTTGCGGGAGGTGAGCATCAGCACCAAGCAGGCAATCGTCACCACCAGCGGGCCGGTGACAGCCAGTTCCCGGCTGATGGTCATGGCAAAGGCGCCATTGGACATCAAATCAATGCCTACCATCTCCGGCAGGTGCTCCCGGTTGTAGGCCGCCAGCTTCAGCGCGTGCCAAATCACAGGAATGCCCAGAATCACGCCCCGTAGGCGGTAGATCACCATCACAAAGATCCCAACGATTCTCTTTATTTTTGCATATACAGAACCGGTGGAGTTCAGACTGTCTTTTACATCCTGCTGAACCTTTTTCCATCCGGCAGTTACTTGTTCCAGTTTTCCCATATCAAACCTCCGGGAGAATTTTTCTTATCTTACATCATAGCATAAATCGAACCCGGTTGCAAGGGTGACAGACTGGCGGTTATTTACGAACATTTGCTCATGAATGCCGTTTTATTGGACCTTACTTCTGCTATGCTTACCGCATCAAACAACAGGAGGTTTTCTTATGAAACAGAAGTATATCCGTCAGCCTATGTATCCCAATGCCGCCGACCACCGATATTTTGAAGAAAAAGCCCTGGAAATTCTGGCTGCCATTCTGACCGCCGCAGGGGTTTTGTCCTTCATGGTGCTTCTGATGACCATGGCGTAGGGATCAATCCTTTTTTGCGTTTTCTGCATAGAGGATCGCCAGTCCCTTGAGCAGAAGATCCCGGTCATAGCGAATATTTGTTCGACACATCGGCAGAATAAACTTGGCAATGCCGCCGGTAGCCATTACCGTTGCCCGCTGACCCAGTTCCTCCTCCATCCGCTGCACCATGCCATCAATCATGCAGGCAGCACCCAGCATCAGGCCGCTGCGCATACACTCCGTAGTATTGCGCCCGATGGCGTGCTGGGGCTGATCCAGCTGCAATCCGGGAAGCAGGGCTGTCCGATCGGTCAGGGCATCCATAGAGATCTTTACGCCGGGACTGATGCAGCCTCCGACAAATGCTCCGGTCTTATCCAGAACAAACATGGTGGTTGCCGTTCCCATATCAATGATGATTACAGGCGGCTTATGCTCCCGCAGAGCCGCTACCGCCCCCACCACCAGATCTGCACCGGTCTGAGCGGGATTTTCCACCTTAATGTTCAATCCGGTTTTCAGGCCGGGGCCAACCACCAGGCAGCGTTTCCCGGTAAGCTTGCGGATCGCGGTTTTAATGGAATTGAGAACCTGCGGAACCACGGAGGCAACAATGGCTCCCTCCAGGGAATCCCGCTGTACGCCATAAATGTCCAGTAGATTCTTGATATCCACGCAGTATTCGTCCGAGGTCTTGGTGGCATCGGTACGGATCCGCGCTTCAAAGACGATTTTCAGGCCATCCATGCCCCCAAGGACAATATTGGAATTGCCAATGTCTACAGCCAAAATCATTCCATTTCCTCCAAATCCTCCTGCCGCAGAATACGGCAGCTTTTAATGGCTCCATTTTCTACTTCGATCAGTCCGGCACTCCTGCTTCCATAGCCGCAGGAGCCGGGGTTCAGCACCCACAGACCATCCTCTTCCTGGTGGCAGTCCGCAATATGGGTGTGCCCATACAGCACCGCCTGAGCCCGGCAGGCTCGGGCATCCCGCAAAAGTGCTCCCAAGTATTGTTTGACATGGTGCCTATGGCCGTGGGTCATATACAGATCCACCCCAAGCACACGCTCGCTCAAGATTTCCGGCACTCCCGGCGGACAGCGGAAAGCATCGCAGTTGCCCGGCACCTGATAAAAGCGAACATCCGGATAATCTTCATGCAGGGATGCTCCGTCATCGTAATAGTCTCCCAAGTGAATCACCGCATCCGGCTTCACAGCCTCCATACAGCTGTACATAAAGCGCATGGAAGAATGGGAGTCTGACAGCACAAGAATTTTCATGCTACTCGTTCCTTTATTATAAGCTGGATGAATTATAGCATACCTTGTTAAAAAATGCTACACCATCCTTCCCGTTTTTTCTGAATCGCTTCCAGGGTACAAATCCCGCCTGCTGCACATATACTGGTTTGACCCCATTTTTCAGGAAAGGAAGATCTTTGTATGTCCGATTTGGAGCAAACCATTCAGGAAGCGAAAAAAATTGCCCAATCTCCAGAAGGAAAAAAACTGGCATCCCGCTTACAGCAGATGGGGGGCACATCTCTTCAGGATGCGCTGCAATCCGCAGCTGCCGGAGATCCCACCGATGCCAAGCAGCTTTTGACCCAGCTTTTGCGGGATCCCCAGGCCCGTCAGCTTTTGGAGCAGCTGGGAGGCAGCTATGGAAAATGATCTGGAGGAGAAGCTGGGAGCCATTCTCAGCAATCCGGAACTGATGCAGCAGATCCAGTCCATGGCCCAATCCCTGGGGCAGCCTCCCTCTGCCTCACCTTCAGAGCAGAAGAAACCGCCCTTTGATCCGTCCATCCTGCAAAAGCTTGGTACATTGGCAGGACAAACCGGCATCGACACAGATCAGCAGACACTGCTGGCCGCCCTTTCCCCCTATCTCAGTCAAAACAGGGTCAAAAAGCTGGAAAATGCTATGCGGGCGGCAAAAATGGCCCGGCTTGCTTCAGCTTTTCTTGGAAACGGCGGTCTGCAAATGCTTTCCGGGAGGTGAACAATATGTATAACCGCTACATTCCCCAATCCGACGGCAGCTTCCAGCGCAGACGCATCCCGGAACCGATAAGCCACGCCATGCCTGCACCCTGCCCCAGTGAAATGCCCGCTGCCCCACCGACCTGTCCACCGCCAAAACCGTCACGCCCCTCTCCGCCGCCGCGCCCCAGGCCTCGGCCCCGGCAGCCGGAAAGAAATGACAGCATCGGTGGTTTCCTGCAGCAGCTCCTACCCCGTGATTTTGACACCGGCGATCTGCTGGTGGTGCTTCTTTTGCTTCTCATGTCCGCAGACAGCAGGGAAGATCCCAATACGGCTCTGCTGACCCTGGCACTGTATCTGTTCCTGTGAGCCGCACAAAGCAAAAAACTGCCCATGGACGCTTCTCCATGGGCAGTCATGATTATCTGGCTACAAAGCCGACCTTCTTATAGACCTTGCGCAGAGTCTTCTCTGCTACATAGCTGGCCTTTTCGGCACCAGCCTTATAGACCTGCTCCAGATAGGCCTTGTCCTTCATGATCCGGGCGGCCTCTTCCCGGATGGGGCGCAGAGTCTCCACCACAGCCTCGCCTACAGCAGGCTTAAAGACACCGTAGCCCTTTCCTGCGAACTCCTGCTCGATCTGTTCAAAGCTCTTGCCGGTGCAGGCGGAATAGATGGTCATGAGGTTGGAAACGCCGGGCTTGTTTTCCTTGTCGTAGCGGGCACAGTTCTCCGTGTCGGAGTCTGTAATGGCCCGCTTAAACTGGCGCATAATGGTTTCGGGAGTGTCCATAATGATCACTCTGCCTGTATCCTCATTTTCGGATTTGCTCATCTTGGCAGAGGGATTGGTCAGGCTCATGATCCGGGCACCAACCTTCGGCACAAAGGGCTCAGGCATCTTAAACACATCCCCGTAAACGCCGTTAAACCGCCGGGCAATGGTATGACACAGCTCAACATGCTGCTTCTGATCCTCGCCCACAGGCACCAGATCCGGCTGGTACAGCAGAATATCTGCGGCCATCAGACTGGGATAGGTGAACAGGCCGCCATTGATGTTGTCTGCGTTTTTGGCGGACTTGTCCTTAAACTGGGTCATACGGCTGAGTTCACCAAACATGGAGTAGCACTGGAGCACCCAGCCCAGCTCTGCATGCTGATGCACATGGCTCTGGATAAACAGGGTGTTCTTCTCAGGATCCAGACCGCAGGCAATGTACTGGGCCAGCTGCTCCAGGGTGCGGCGGCGCAGATCTGCGGGATTCTGGCGGACGGTAATGGCATGGAGATCTGCCATAAAATAGAAGCAGTCATAGTCCTCTGCCCGCTCCGCCCAGTTTTTCACGGCTCCCAAGTAGCTGCCCAGGGTCAGGTCGCCGGAGGGCTTGATGCCGGAGAGCATTCTCTTCTTGGCTGCGGTTTCTTCCATAGTGTATTACCTCTTTTTCGTTTTTTCGTAGGGTTATCATATCACAGACCCAGGAAAAAGGCAATGGTAGAATTGACAATCTACCTTGGGAATGCTATATTATAAAGAATGAATTTTTAAAAACGAGGTAGATTACTATGGATTATCAGGCTTTGGCTGATCTGCTTTTCCCCGATGTGACCGACACGCCGGAAGCTCTGGAAGAGCGGTTCCCCCCCAGAAATGTCCCCGAAGGGGCAGTTGTTACCCGTATGGCCCCCTCTCCCACCGGTTTTGTTCACCTGGGCAACCTGGTGCAGGGACTGACCTCCGAGCGTATGGCTCACCAGTCCGGCGGCATTCTGTTCCTCCGGGTGGAGGACACCGATGCCAAGCGGGAGGTCCCCGGTGCCGTGGAGGTGCTGATCGACACCCTCAAGCACTATGGCATTCAGTTTGACGAAGGCGCTACCCACAATGGTGACAACGGCCTGTATGGCCCCTACCGTCAGCGCCAGAGAGCCGCCATTTACCATGTATATGCCAAGAAGCTGGTCTCCGAGGGCAAGGCTTACCCCTGCTTCTGCACCGAGGAAGAGCTGACCGCCATGCGTGAGCAGCAGGAAGCCAACAAGGAAACCACCGGCTACTATGGCAAATATGCTGCCTGGCGTGACCGTCCCATGGAGGACATTCAGGCACAGCTGGATGCCGGAATGCCCTGGGTTTTGCGGTTCCGCAGCACCGGCTCCATCGAAAATCAGTTTAAGTTCGATGATCTGGTCAAGGGCAAGCTGACCATTACCGAAAACGACGTGGATCATGTTCTGCTGAAGTCTGACGGCATTCCCACCTATCACTTCGCCCACGCAGTGGACGATCATCTGATGCGCACCACCCATGTTGTCCGCGGCGATGAGTGGCTGCCCACCCTGCCCTTCCATATCCAGCTGTTCCAGGCTCTGGGCTTCAAGCTGCCCAAGTACGTCCATATCGGACCCCTGATGAAAATGGACGGCACCTCCAAGCGCAAGCTCAGCAAGCGAAAGGACCCTGAACTGGCTCTGACTTACTACAAGGCCGAGGGCTTCCCGGTGGAGGCAGTCTACGAATACATCCTCACCATTCTGAACTCCAACTACGAGGACTGGCGGCGGGCCAACCCCGATGCACCTGCCGATTCCTTTAAGTTCAGCCCCAAGAAGCTGAACCCTGCCGGTTCTCTGTTTGACTATGCCAAGCTCACCGATGTTTCCAAGAATGTCATCTCCAAGATGGACGCTGACAAGGTCTACAGCCTGCTGACCGAGTGGGCCAAGGAGTTTGACCCTGACTTTGGTCAGAAGCTGACAGCCGATCCGGCATACGCCACTGCCATTCTGGCCATTGGCCGGGGCGGCAAGAAGCCCAGAAAGGATCTGGCTGTCTGGAAGGATGCCAAGCCCTACATGGGATTCTTCTATGATGAATATCTGGAAGCACCTGTATTTGACGAAAAGTTCAGCAAGGCAGTCATTGCCGATGCGCTGAACCGCTTCCTGGAGCAGTTTGACATGGCAGATGATGCCAACACCTGGTTTGCCAAGGTCAAGCAGATCACCGAGGATCTGGGCTTCACTTCGGATATGAAGGCCTACAAGGCAGATCCCACCGCCTTCCCCGGCACGGTGGCCGATGTCTCCACCTTCATCCGTCTGGCTGTCACCGGCAAGACCAATTCCCCGGATCTGTACACCGTCATGCAGATCCTGGGCTATGACCGCACCGTTGCCAGAATCCGCAGCACCATTTCCGCTCTACAGTAAGCATGACCCCGGAGGAACCATCCTCCGGGGTTTTTCATCCTTCCCTTGCCATTTTGGACTTTGAACAATGTGCAAACACGAAAAATTTTTTCTGTTTTCCTTTTGTCCGTTGGTCTGTAGATTGACTTTTGCACCGTTTTTGACTATAATAAGGATGAGGAAACACTTATTTCCCCAAAGGAGGCTTTTCTATGGAAAAGAAAATCATCACTATCAGTCGTGAGTTCGGTTCCGGCGGCCACACTGTCGGTCAGATGGTAGCCGAGCGGCTTGGCATTCCCTTCTATGACAAGGAATTGGTCGATCAGATTGCCGTGGAATCCGGCTTCGCCCCCAAATTTGTGGAAGAGCATGGTGAGCATTCCCCCAGCAGCAGCCTGTTTTCCTACGCCTTTGCCCCCCAGGGCATCCCCGGTGTTATGAACGGTCTGTCTACCGCAGATTTTTTGTGGAGCATTCAGTGCAACGTGATTTTGCAGCTGGCCGAAAAAGGCCCCTGTGTTATTGTCGGACGGAACGCAGACTACATTCTGAAGGATCGTCCGGAAGCAATGCACGTTTTTGTATACGCAGATGTTCCCTTCCGTGCAGAGCGTATTGTTAAGCGCTATGGTGAATCCAATAAGAGTCCCGAAGCCCGTCTGAATGAAAAGGACAAGCGCCGTCGGGTGAACTATCAGCACTACACCGGCCGCACCTGGGGCCAGGCGCAGAACTACAATATGTGTCTGGACACCGGCACGCTGGGCATCGAGCAGTGCGTGGATATCATCTGCAACGCTGTGGAGCACTCCAAGAAGGAGCAGCATACTTAATCATTTCAAAACGGGTATCCGATACCAAGTCGGATACCCGTTTTTCTTTTTATAAAGGCAGTCAAAAAGCTGTATGATGATGCAAAACCCTATTCCTTCCTGTATTTATCCCTCAGTTTTCGCAGTTTTAAGCCGCAGTAAACGATCAGATATAGATACAGCAGGGTCAGAAGGGTGAGAACCACGGTGAGCACAGTTGTCAGTGTGCTGCCGGTTTCCACGCTGCTGACAGAATTCGGAAGGATACAGCACAGAAAGATTATCAGAATCGGAAGCAAACGTGTTTTGATCACATGATCAATCATCTGGATTTTGGAGGCTGGATCGGAGAATATTTCCCCATCGCATTCGGAATCCAGCTGGCTTTTCGGCTTGCGAAAATACAGCCATCCAACGCAGGAACCAACATACTCCCAGCCGTAATCCTGAAACATTTGGAAATAATCACTGGTTTGTGTATTGTTTTTATAGTCCAACCGATATGTCACATCAGCCGGTGCGCATTTTTCAAAAACATAAAAACACGGAGGTGTCATTTTGACCAGCTTCCATCCCTGGCTATGCCGGTCATGCAGCCAGGCTTCTTCCTCTTCATAATCTGCAATGGTAAAAAAACGTACTTCTTTTTTCCGATTATGCATGGATTTCCTCTCCTTTGCTATTTTTATACAACCGCTCGATACGCTTCATTTCCGTATCCAAAACTTCTTTTCCCAGTTCGGTGATTTGATAAAGCTTCCTTTTTTCTTCCTCATGCGCAAACGCGATCAAACCGTCCTTTTCCATTTTAGAAAGGGTGCCATACATCGTTCCTGCACTGATGATCAATTCTCCCCCGGTTATTTGTCTGACCCGCTGGCTGATACCATAGCCATGCTGCGGTTGTTGGAGACAGAACAAAATATAAAAGCCGCTTTCTGTCATGGGAATATAGATTCTCTTTATTTTACTGTCCATGAATAGCCTCCTTTCCACGCTTATATATCGAGGCTCTATATATACTGTATCGAGGCTCGATATATTTGTCAAGTACTTTCTCAGATAAATGAAACGCAAAACGGATATCCGGCGTCAAGTCGGATACCCGTTTTTTCTTATGTTCTGATCCTATAGATCAAATAGCCAGAATAGCATCTGTAGCGGCATCTACCGCCTGAGTGTCTACTGTTTCCATCTGGCCCTGGTCGAAGGCCTCTGCCACGGCAGGGTCGATGGGCAGCCGTGCCAGCACAGGCAGGTTCCACTGCCGCGCCACTTCGTCCACCTTACTCTTGCCAAAGACCTCGATCTTCTTACCGCAGTCAGGGCAGCGCAGATAGCTGTAGTTCTCTACAATCCCCAGAACAGGGATCTGCATCATCTGGGCCATCTTGACAGCTTTGCCAACGATCATGGAAACCAGATCCTGGGGAGAGGTGACAATGATGATCCCATCCACAGGAATGCTCTGGAACACCGTCAGAGGAACATCGCCGGTTCCGGGAGGCATATCTACAAAGAGATAATCCACGTCTTCCCAGATAACATCCGTCCAGAACTGCTTGACTGCACCGGCGATCACCGGGCCGCGCCACACCACAGGGTCTGCCGGATCATCCAGCAGCAGGTTGATGGACATGATCTGCATTCCCGCGCGGCTCAGGCCGGGGTACAGACCGTCTTCATCCGCGCCCTGGCAGGCATTCACGCCGAAGGCCATGGGAATGGAGGGACCGGTAATGTCTGCATCCAGCACACCCACACGCTTGCCTTCCCGGGCCATGGCCACGGCCAACAGAGAGGTGACGGTGGATTTGCCAACACCGCCCTTACCGGAAACCACCGCAATGACCTTCCTGACAGATGCCTTGGGATTCAGCTTTTCCAGCAAGCTTTCCTTGTCCCGCTTACTGCAGGAACTGGAACAATGGGAACAATCCCCATTACAAGAACTCATGTTTCTCGCTCCTTTGTTTTTTCTTCATTATAAAATGGCTGACAGTCTGTGTCAACCGTCCCGGGGCATTTTGTATCTCAACTGCTCTGGGCATTCTCCCATTGCTCCATGAGATCCAGAAGCACCGTTTCCGCCGCTTCCTTTTCTGCCAGCAGACGGGTCAGCTCCTGGTAATCCGCAGCAGCCGCCTCAATTCCGGTATCCAATTCGGCAACGACTTTTTCCTGTTTTTCAATATCCCGCTCCAGACGTCGAACCAGCTTGTCCGTATCCTTGGTGCCGCCCTTGGGCTTCTCCTTTTTGGGCTTCGGTGCTTCCACCACAGCAGGCTTTGCAGCCTTTTCATGATCCAGGATAGAGCGGAACTTGGCATACCCGCAGGGGAAATCCCGGATCGTTCCATCTTCCAAAAGCCAGATCCGCTCAGCAAACTTTTCAATAAAGTAGCGGTCATGGGAAACGAACAGCAGCACGCCTTCAAATTCCTCAATGGCTGCTTCCACCCATTCCCGGGAGGCAATGTCCAGATGGTTGGTAGGCTCGTCCAGGATCAGCAGATTGATTTTCTCATCCATGAGCATACACAGCCGCAGACGGCTCTGCTCGCCGCCGGACAGGTTCTTTACCTGCTTGAACACATCCTCACCCTGGAACATAAACTGCCCCAAACGATCCCGTGCGGTCTGTGGGGTGCAGTTTTTTTCGTAGAGCATGGTGTCGTACAGTGTACGCTCCGGGTGATCAAAATGGATGATCTGAGGCAGATACCCCCACTTGACCGTGGGGCCAAACTGGATCTTACCGCCGCAGTCCTCCTCACCCAGAAGACAGCGGATGAAGGTGGATTTTCCGGTGCCGTTGTCACCCAGCAGGGCAATACGTTCTCCGCCCTCCACATTCAGGTTCACATCGGAAAACAGGGTGCGCTCCCCAAAGGATTTGGAAAGATTTTTCAGCTTGAATACCACGTCACCGGAAAAATCCTTTTCCCCGAAGGAGGCTTTCATGGTGCGTTCCTTTTTGGGTTTTTCGGTTTTCCGGATTCGCTCCATACGGTGCTGGATGGACATGGCGCGGCGGTACAAGGTGCGGTTATTGATGCCCCAGCCCTTCATCCGCTCCACGGTGTAGCCCAGCTGTTTCAGCTTTGCCTGCTCCTGCTCATACTGCTTCAGCTGCAAATCAAAGCGGGCCTGCTTTTCATCCATATAGTAGGAATAATTGCCGGAGTAAAACTCTGCGTGCCCCTCGCTGATCTCAATGACCCGGTCGGCTACCTGGTCGATAAAGTAACGGTCATGGGAAATCGCCAGAACGGTTCCCTTAAAGGCATTGATGTAGCCCTCCAGCCATTCCACGCTGTTCAGATCCAGATGGTTGGTAGGCTCATCCAGCAGCAGGATATCGGTCTTTTCCAGCAGCAGACGGGCAAGATTCATCCGGGTTTTTTCACCGCCGGATAGGCTGTCAAAGGGCTGCTGCCGCTGCTGCTGGGAAATACCCAGGCCGTTGCAGATCTTATCCACCTCGACATCCATCTCATAGCCGCCGCCAGCCTGGAAGGCATTGGTCAGGCGGTCATATTCCCGAAGCTGCTCCTCTGTGGCACCGTTTGCCATGTCGCATTCCAGCAGCTCCATCTTTCTGCGGATCCGCATCACATCGGCATAGGCTGACCGCAGCACATCCTCCACGGTAAAGCCCTCCGGGAAGCGGGGGATCTGAGAGATCAGGCCCATTTTCTTGTTGGGATTGACGTAAACCTCGCCGCTGTCATAGTCCATCTGTCCTGTGAGGATGTTGAACAGTGTGGTCTTTCCGCAGCCGTTCCGGCCGAGAATGGCCACGCACTCCCCCTCTTGGATCTCAAACGTCAGGCCGTCCAGCAGATTCTCGCCGATAACAAAGAATTTTGTTAAATTTTTTACTTGTATATCAACCATTTTCCCTCTCCATGGTCTGCATGATTTGGGTCAGTTGCTCCAGACTGTACAATAAATTCAGTGCCTGGAGCATGGCATTGGGGCTCATGTGTTCCGGCAGATCCAGCCGTTTCAGCAGCCGCAGCCGTTTTGCACTGGCATCCGGGCCGCCGGAAAGCCCCAGGGTCATCAGATCCTGCTTGGTGATCTGGTGGGGCGCTGCCGCACCATCCTCCCCTTCTATGGTGGCTCCAGCCCTTCTCAGAGCTTCCAGAATGATTTCCGGAGTCATTCCTTCCACCCCCAGCTTGCCTTCCTTTCCCGGGGCAGCCTTCCGCTTTTCCTTGCCGGGAATATCCGGGATATAGGCGTGCTTCAAAAATTTCGCCGGAATGGCACTTTTGATATGATTGCGGATGACAAACCCTGCACCGTCGGAGTCTGTAAAGACGATCAGCCCCCGACTTTGTGCCACCTGGCGAAGAAGAGCCATTTGTTTCTTATCCTTGAAAATTCCGAACCCAGCAGTTTCTAAAATAGGGGCATCCACGATCTGACAGAGGGTGTTTTTGTCATAACGCCCCTCCACCACAATTGCTTCCCGGATCTTAACCATTTCCAGCCTCCTGCGCCAGACGCAAAATCAGAAGCTCCAGCAGCCGCTCGCTGTCATCAAAGGAGGTCTTCATTTGATAGTCTGTTTCTAAAATCAGTTCTGCCGCTTTTCGGCAGAACTCCGGTCGAAAACGGCGGGCCGCTTCCATGATCTTCCGGGCGGGATAATCCGGGATCCCATAAAGCCGCTGCAGATGACCGGCGTTTTTCCCGTTGTCCATCAGCGTGCGGGCCGCAGAGATCTTGCGGAACTGACCGCCCACTGCGCCCAGAATGGCCAGTGGCTCCTGCTGCATTTTCAGCAGCTGCTGCAGCTTCAGCAGAGCCTGGGCATACCGCCCCTCCCCCAGCAGATCCGTCATCTGGAATACCACCGCATCCAGCACCGGCTCTGTCACTGCGTCAATATCCGCCTTACAGATATCCTCAGCCCCGGAGTAGGCGCAGATCTTATCAATTTCCCCGCCCAGGGTCGTCATGGTACCCCCGGTGATGTCGATCAGGTAGGCACACAGGTCAGCGGAGATCCGTTTCTTTTGGGATGCAAAGTGTCTGGTGACCCAAGCAATCAGATCCCGCTGGTTCTGCTTGGCAAATTCCACCATGCTGCCATGACGATCTGCGGCCTCCCACAGTTTTTTCAGCCGTTTGTCCGGCTTCCACGCCACGGTGAGATAGGTAAACACCACAGTACAGTAGTCAGGAATATCCGACAGGATCTCCACCATTTTGTTTCGATCCCCTTCGTTGAGCTTGAAAATGTCCACATCATCCACCTGGACAAAGGTAGACTCCGCCATCATCGGCAGATTCTCCACGGCATCTCCAAAGCTCTGCATGTCAAAGGTTTCCGAAGTCAGGCGATGAAAGTTAAAGGACTCCGTCAGCGGATCCAGCAGCAGTTTCTTCACCTGTGTCAGATAGTGATTCATCAGGAAGCTCTCTTCTCCGTAAAAAAAGTAGAGCCGCCCCAGCTCCTTCTGTTTCAGAGCCTGCTTCAAATCGGATAGGGCTGTCGAGCTGATTTCTTTTTTTGCCATGGCTTCACCTCCTGATTACAATGGTTCCCTGTTGGTCTGTTCGATACACGGCGCAGCCCAGTGTCTCCAGACGCTGCAAGAGCTCTGGTGCCGGATGGCCGAATCGGTTATTTTTCCCTGCGGAAATCAAAACGACTTCCGGGGCAACGGCTTGCAGCAGCTCCAATGATGTGGAATCGGCAGCGCCATGATGGCCTGCCACCAGAATATCCACCTCCGGAAGCTCCCTGCTGCGAAGCAGCATCCGCTCACCAAAGGCTGAACGGTCGCCGGTAATGAGTATATCACATTTTTCTGTGTCAAACAAGACGCACAAACTGTTTTCGTTGTTCTGTCCGTTATAAATCGGACCAAAAATCGACATAGCCCCAGTGCCGAAGGTCAGCTTCAGATCTTCCCAGACATACACCACTTGTCCCGTGGTTTTCAGCTGAGGCATTTCATTGGGAATATCCGGTAAAAACAGGTAACTGGAATCCACCCGGGTCAGCAGATTCTGCAAAGCCCCGGCGTGATCCCGGTCATAGTGGGTCAGCACAATGCCGTCCAGACGGAAGATTCCCTGGCTGAGCAGGGTCTCGGCCACCGTATCTGCTGTTTTGGTGTCGGAATTACCGCCGCAATCCACCAGGAAAGTCTTTCCCTGGGATTGGAGCAAAATGCTCTGCCCCTGTCCCACATCCAACATGGTGATCCGGGTATGTGCCGTCAGCGGTGTCATCCAGGAAGCCAGCAAAGCAGCGCACAGCCCCAGCACAGCGCAGCAGCACAACATTCCCGGCTTCTTTTTCCGCTGGAAAAGAAGGATTCCCAGCAGGAAATACAGAAGCACCAGCCATACAACAATAAAATGGCTTTTGGTATAGACTGCTGCCAGAGGGAAGGCCGCCAGCAGTTTGGACACTGCCAGGACATAACGGATGGGCCAGGACAAAATGAGCGCCAGGATCCCGGCCAATTTCCCGGAAACAAGAGACAGAAGGCACACCCCGATCAATCCGTTAAAGATCAGATTCACTACCCACAGGGTCAGCAGATTGGTAACAATGCTCACCAGGCTCACTGCGCCAAAGTAGTATGCTGTCAGCGGTGTGGTCAGGCTCATGGCACTGACGGAAACCGCAACGCTCTGGTTTAGGAAAATTCTCCATTTTTTCGGAATCCTGCCGGGGAGCTTTTTGTCCAGCCAACTGCTGATGGGCTCCCGGAACAGAAGGATCCCAGCCACGCAGCCAACGGAAAGCTGTAAGCTGACGGAGGTCACCGCCATTGGGTTGGCAGCCAGCATCACCAAAACAGAAAATGCCAATGCTGTCGGCGGATCATATTCCCGATTGAATACCGTAGCCAGCATCATCAGCCAGACCATGATACAGGCCCGGGTGACCGATGGGGTGAACCCAGCCACAGCAGCAAAGAGCAGCAGCATCGGCATCCCCACTGCCGCTGTCAAAAACCGCCGCCGGAAGGTAAACATACAGACGAGGGTGTACAAAATAGAAATATGCAGACCGGAAACCGCGATTATATGGCGGATACCGCTGACCTTAAAGGCCGTATCCGTTTCATAGTCCAGATCCCGTCCATCCCCCAGCAGCAGCGCCTTGGCAAAGGGAGCCGTATCCTCCGGAAACCGCTCCTCTAAAATGGTAAGGATCTTCTGACGAAGCATCGCCGGGAAACACCATTTGGGAATGGATTTGGCTGGATGGCATTCTGCCTCTCCTCGGACAGTTCCTGTCAGAAAAATCCCCTTTCCCTGAAAATAGGTGCTGTCCCCTGCTTCCTTTGGCACTGTGAACTTCAGACGAAAGGCCGCATCCAGACTGTCTCCGGGATTCAGAGTGGTGTCTCTTGGGAGAAAGGTTCGGATACGGTAGGGCTTTCCATCCACTCTGGTCACCCCATCCACAGCCGAGCCGTATGCCGTTTCATAGCTGTGATCCAAGGCCGTCACCCGGAGCTGCACCACTGTATCATCCAACGCCGAAACCGGCCGCAGATACAGGATATCAAATCCCAAAAACCAGTAGATTCCAACAGTACATCCTGCCAGAATTCCCAAGGCAGGGAGAAGGCAGCGGCGGCTGTGAAACAAAAGCGCCAGCAGTACCAGCAAAACAGATGTAAGCAGCCCCTCCAGAGGGATCCAAAGATTGCCCATTCCATAGGCATACAAGCCGCAGGCCGCAGTGAAGCCCAGGGTAAACCACATAAGCTTTCGCATCGTTCTCCCCCCTTCCCTTTGAAAAATGGGCGCCGCCTTTTCGGCAGCGCCCAAAAGTATTATTTCAGCTTTTCGATCACGAAGTCATCCACGATAGCCAGTGCATTGTCCACCTTGGAAACATCCTTACCGCCGCCCATAGCGGAATCAGGCTTGCCGCCGCCGCTGCCGCCGCAGGTGGTGCAGACCTGCTTCACCAGCTCACCGGCCTTGATGCCCCGGGCATTGGCTTCCTTGCCGCAGACAGCCAGGAAGGTGATTTTTTCCTCGTTGACGGTAGCCAGAACAGCAACCACGCTGGCATCCTTATCCCGCAGAACGTCGCCCATCTGGCGCAATTTGCCGGGATCGGCATTGGGGATGGAGGCGGTGATCACACGCAGACCCTCCACATTCCGTGCGCCGAAGAGGATGCGGTCAATTTCGCCCACGGTCTCCCGGGCCTTGTAGGCCTCGATGGCCCGCTTCATCTCCCGGATCTCCTCCACCTGAGCCTGGATGCGACCCAGCAGTTCCTGGGGCTTTGTCTTCATCTTGGCAGCTGCCTCAAAGAGCAGATTCTGGGTCTGCTCCATTCTGTTCAGGCATGCCTTGCCGGTGATTGCTTCGATACGGCGGACACCGGAAGCTACAGAGCATTCGCTGAGGATGGCAAAGGGGCCGACCTTGGCGGTGTTGTCCAGATGGGTACCGCCGCACAGCTCGATGGAGTAATCGCCCATGTTGACCACCCGGACGGTATTGCCATACTTCTCGCTGAACAGAGCCATAGCGCCCAAAGCCTTGGCTTCCTCAATGGGCATCTCCCGGGTCACAATGGGATAGCCCTCCAGAATGGAGTTCTGAACCAGGGTATTGACCTGAGCCAGCTCCTCAGGAGTCACGGCTGCATAGTGGGTAAAGTCAAAGCGCAGATGATCCTCATCCACATAGGAACCTGCCTGATGGACATGGTCACCCAGAACGGTCTGCAAAGCCTTGTGCAGCAGGTGGGTTGCGGAGTGGCCGCGCATAATGGCCTTGCGGCGCTCAGTATCAATGCTGACGGTAACGGCATCGCCCACGCTGAGCACGCCTTCGATGACCTTGCCGTAGTGCATATACTTGCCGCCCTTGTTCTTCTGAACATTGGTGACAAGGAACTTGCCTTCGGCAGTCTCAATGGTGCCGTGGTCTGCCACCTGACCACCCATTTCTGCGTACATGGTGGTCTGATCCAGCACCAGAATGGCCTCAGCCCCCTGGCCGACAGTCTGCTGCAGCTCCTCCTCGGAAACAATGGCCAGAATGCTGCTCTGGCAGGTGTTGTGTTCATAGCCCAGGAACTTGGTTTCCGGCATATCCTTGCCCAGGTCGATACCGGCCCAGCCCAGGTCACCCAGAGCCTTCCGGGCCTCTCTTGCCCGAACCCGCTGCTCTTCCCGCAGACGGTTGAAGTCCTCCATATCCAGGGTCATATCCTCATCAGCAACCATCTCCACCGTCAGGTCGATGGGGAAGCCGTAGGTGTCAGCCAGCAGGAAGGCATCGGCACCGGTAAAGACGTTCTTGCCCTCAGCCTTGTGCTTTGCCAGCATTTCGGAGAAAATAGCCATGCCGCCGTCAATGGTGCGGCCGAAGTTTTCTTCCTCGATCTTCACGATCCGGGTGATATACTCTGCCCGCTCCCGCAGATAGGTGTGGTGGCCTTCGTTCTCATGGACAACCGTCGCTACAACCTTGTACAGGAAGGGTTCGTTGACACCCAGGAGCTTGCCATGACGGGCAGCCCGGCGGAGCAGACGGCGCAGAACATAGCCGCGGCCCTCATTGCTGGGCAGAACACCGTCAGCGATCATAAAGGTGGAAGCACGGATGTGGTCGGTGATCACACGCAGGGACACATCCATCTTGACACTGACACCATAGCTGGCGCCGGTCAGCTCCGTGACCTTATTGGTGATGTTCATAACGGTATCAACATCGAACAGGGAGTTTACATCCTGGCAGACGACCGCCAAACGCTCCAGGCCCATGCCGGTGTCGATGTTCTTCTGCACCAGCTCGGTGTAGTGGTTGTTGCCGTCGTTGTCGAACTGAGAGAACACGTTGTTCCAGACTTCCATATAACGGTCGCACTCACAGCCGACAGTGCAGCCGGGCTTTCCGCAGCCATACTTCTCGCCGCGGTCGTAGTAGATCTCAGAGCAGGGGCCGCAGGGACCGGCGCCATGCTCCCAGAAGTTATCCTCCTTGCCGAAGCGGAAGATCCGCTCTGCAGGGATGCCGATCTCCTTGTTCCAAATTTCAAAGGCCTCGTCATCCTTTTCATAGATAGACGGATACAGCCGATCCTCAGGCAGACCAACCACCTTCGTCAGGAACTCCCAGCTCCATGCGATGGCCTCATGCTTGAAGTAATCGCCGAAGGAGAAGTTGCCCAGCATCTCAAAATAGGTGCCATGGCGGGCAGTCTTACCGATGTTTTCAATGTCACCGGTGCGGATGCACTTCTGGCAGGTGCAGACACGGCGGCGGGGAGGCTCCACCTCACCCTTGAAATAGGGCTTCATGGGGGCCATGCCGGAGTTGATCAGCAGCAGGGACTTGTCATTCTGAGGGATCAGAGAAAAGCTGGGCAGACGCAGATGTCCCTTGGACTCGAAATAGCTCAGGAACATTTCACGCAGCTCATTTACGCCGTAAGGCTTGGGATTCATGGGAATTACCTCCAAAATAAATTACAATAGCAAAAAATAAACCCCGCCCCTAAAAGCTAGGGGCGAGGACAATTGACTCGCGGTACCACCCTAATTCGCCCCCGCAGGGACATCTTAGACACTCTGTAACGGGAGCACCCGTCCCGGTCATCCCGGGCAACGCTGGAAATGGCTTGCAGGCACTGTCATCGAGGGCTCACACCGCTCCCCTCTCGCTGAAGATGGGTCACCTGCTTGGTTTCCGCATAGTTTTTGCATATCTTTTAATATTTTATCACAAACAAGAAAAATGTCAATGGGTTATCCTTGAAAAAATGGCTTTTCCTTTCGCTGCCCCATTACATACGCTCAAATCCCAAGAATCGTGTTCCCTGAAATGTGAGCTTTCCTTTATCGCCCTCTACCAGCAGACCGTAGGCGCTTCCTTCCATACAAAACTCCATCCGATCACCGCTTTCCACCTGGAAGGTGGCATAATAGGTGGTATGGGTATGGTGGAAATCATTGGCTCCATTCTGATGACGGGTTACATTGGTTCGCTTTGCCACCACCGTTACCGGAACCGTCAGTCTGGGAGAATGGTTATTCTTGTTCCACTGCCGGATATTCTGGATGATGGTCACCAGAATGAGGCCGAAAATCAGAATAAAAGCAACGGTGAACAGAATACTGAAAAGATCAAATCCCATACCGAATCCTCTCATAGCAAATCCCATATATCTCCCTCTTTTCTTAAAACCTATTTTAATTGTATCAGGCAGGGGATGTTTTGTCAATTTAAGACTTTTCAAAGAATCGCAAGTCCCCTATCAGATATGCGCCTCCAGCCAGTCCTTCATCGCCTGTCGGCCTTCCTCGGTCATAGGGAAATCCTGCCGGTCTTCCATTTCACTTTTTTCGTAGCAGTAGGGGCCGTGCCAGTATTCGGCACAAATGCTGCTCTGGGCAAAGTCAACTTCCTTTGGCGTAGCCATGACCACCTTCGGGGCAGCCCGGAAGCGGAACAGCCCCCAGGAGCCGGTAAAGATATTGTTCATGGCAAAGGTATGCAGGGTGGGAATAAACAGTTCCGGCATGATTGTCTCCTCTTTCGTGGTTTTTCTGTATTATATCACATTCTCCGGAAAGCGCAATGCCTTGCTTTTTACACCGGGATATGCTATAGTGTCGAACGGTGATGCAAAATGAAAAACAATGTAAAAGGCAGTCTGTGTCTGATGACCACTGTCCTCATTTGGGGATCGGCCTTCATTGCCCAAAGTGTGGGCATGGATCGTATCGGTCCCTTTACCTTTCAAACCTTTCGCTCCGCTCTGGCGGTGATCTTTCTGTTTCCTATGGCCATGCTTCTGGACTGCCGGAAGTGCAGCCTGCGGCAGTCCATGGAAAAATGGAAGGATCCAAAGCTATGGAAGGCTGGTCTGATTTGCGGTGTCGCTCTGTTCTGCGGTTCCAGCCTCCAGCAGATCGCACTGCTGTATACGGATGCAGGGAAGGCAGGTTTTATTACTGCCATGTACATTGTCCTGGTACCCATTCTGGGCTGCTTTATCCATCGCAAGCCTCCCAAGGCCGCTATTTTCAGCGTGATTCTGGCAGTGATCGGGCTGTACCTTCTCAGCTGCGTGGGCGTAACAGAAATCAACAAGGGGGATCTGCTCCTGATGGTATGTGCTCTGGGCTTTGCGGTGCAGATTCTCTGCGTAGATCACTTTGGCGGAGATTTGGACGGCTTTCGCATGAACTGCATCCAGGTGTTGGCTGTTCTGGTACTTTCTGCGTTGTTTATGCTGGCAACCGAAGCGGTCAATATGGCTGATGTAACGGCCTCCATGGGTTCCATCGCCTATACCGGCATTCTGTCCACGGGTATTGCCTACTCCCTGCAAATTCAGGGGCAGAAGGAAATGGATCCTACCCCCGCTGCCATTATTATGAGTATGGAGTCTGTGGTGGCAGTCATCTGCGGTGCCTTGATTTTGAAGGAAACCATGAACGGCTGGGAAATTTCCGGCTGCGTTCTGATGTTCGCCGCTGTCATGCTGTCCCAGCTTCCGGAACGAAAGAAAGCGTAAGGCAACGCCATATAAATATTTTGAGCCTGCTGCATTGTTCGCAGCAGGCTCTTTTTCAGTTAAGGGACAGCCACACACCAAGTGGTGCTTCCTTAAATCTCCTGACGGCCTTCCAGGGCCCGGGACAGGGTCACTTCGTCAGCATATTCCAGCTGGCTGCCCACCGGTACGCCGTAAGCCAGGCGGGTCACCTTGACCTCCATGGGCCGCAGGAGCCGGGAGATATACATGGCTGTGGCTTCGCCTTCCGTATCCGGATTCGTGGCCATGATCACCTCATGGACATTGCCGCTGCCCACACGCAGCAACAGTTCCCGAATCCGAATGTCGTTCTGGGTCACATGGTTCAGGGGAGAAATCACACCATGCAGCACATGGTACACCCCACGGTATTCCCGGCTGCGCTCCATGGCAATCACATCCTTGGGCTCTGCCACCACGCAGATCTGACCATGGTCACGGGAATCATCACCGCAGATGGGACACAGCTCCCGGTCTGTCAGATTCTGGCAGCAAGGGCAGGTGTGCACCTCCTGCTTGGCTTTCACAATGGCATCGGCAAAGGACTGGGCCTCCTGCTGAGGAAGGCTCAGCACATAGAAAGCCAGTCGCTGGGCCGTTTTGCCGCCGATGCCCGGAAGCCGTGCAAACTGATCCGTCAGATTTTGCAGGGCTGCTGGGAAAAACTGCATAGTGCCTCCTTAGAACAGGCCGCCCAGGTTCAAGCCGCCGGTGAGCCGGGACATATTGCTGGCAGCTTCTGCATCGGCAGAACGCATTGCCTCGTTGACAGCAGCCAGGATCATATCCTGAAGCATTTCCACATCCTCAGGGTCAACCGCCTCAGGATTGATCTGCAGGTTCACCAGCTCATGCTTGCCGTTGACAGTGGCATTGACCATGCCGCCGCCAGCAGCTGCGGAGAAGGTCTTAGCCTCCTGCTCTTCCTGCATCCGCAGCATTTCCTGCTGCATTTTCTGGGCCTGCTTCATCATTGCTGCCTGATTCATTCCACCGGGAAAGCCCCGGAATCCGCCTTTTGCCATAATTCATTACTCCTATCGAAATATTATTTTATTTTTACAATATCACTGTGTTCCCGCCCGAACTGCATCAGCTGCTCCATGCGGGGATTGCTTGCGGGCTTTGCCGACAGATCCACCACAAAGGTACGCACCGGCTGACCAAGCATTGCGCCTGCCTTCCGGGAGACCGTCTCCAGGACCTCCGGCTTATCAATGCTCTGGGCGATGAAGGTGTTGGTGCAGTGCAGCTCCAGCCGGTTTCCCCGGAGGATCCCCCGCACCGGGGCATTGGGCGTGTTGGCAAAGAAGCCAAATGCCGGCGGCTTCAGCTCCTTGCGCACAGCGACAACCAAATCCCCCCAGAAGCCAACAGGGCCGTCACTCTGGGGCGGTGCTGCAGGTGCATCTGTCCCATCCGGATCCGGCGGCGCATCCAAATCGTCTGGCATGGGAGGTCTGTCATCGGTGTAGTCATCCGAAGGCTGGCTCTGCTTTGCCGGTGTGGCCAGGATTGCACCGCTTTTGATCTGATCCTCCAAACGGGTCAGACGGGCGTTCAACGCTTTGGCATCCAGGGAAAGCTCTGGTTGGCACATTTCCAGAATGCACAGCTCTGCATCCATTCGGCGGCTGGCATTGCGGGTGAAGCCCGCCATGGTGGTCTGGAGCAGATTCATCATCCGCACCAGTTCGGCACTGGTCAAAGCCTTGGTCAATCCATTGACCTCCTGCTCGGAGGCGATACCGGAAAGCATGGTAATGCCTGCATTTCCGGCGGTCTTCATCACCAGCAGATCCCGGATAAGACAAGCCAGCTCGTCCAGCATGGCAGACAAGTCTTTTCCATCGGTATACAGCCGGTTAAACAGCGCCAGAGCGCTTTTGGTATCGTGGGATGCGATGTATCCCAGCAGTTCCCCGCATTTCTGCTCACCGGCAATGCCCAGGCAGTCATAAACCCGCTGCGCAGTCAGCTCTCCTGTGGTAGCGGAAGCGCACTGATCCAGCAGGCTCAGGCCGTCACGCATACCGCCGTCTGCCAGTCTGGCCAGCACCCGGGCCGCACTGTCATCCAGGTCAATGTTCTCCTGATAGGCCACATATTGCAGCCGTGCGGCGATGTCCTCCTGAGAAATGCGCCGGAAGGAAAACCGCTGACACCGGGACAAAATGGTTGCCGGGACCTTGTGAAGCTCTGTGGTTGCCAAAATAAAGAGCAGATGCTCCGGCGGCTCCTCAATGATCTTCAGCAGCGCATTGAAGGCCGAGATCGACAGCATGTGTACCTCGTCAATGATATACACACGCATTTTCACCTGAGAGGGGGTGTAAATGGCATCATCCCGGAGATCACGGACGTTATCCACGCCGTTATTGGAGGCTGCATCGATTTCCAGTACATCCATACAGGAGCCGGAATCAATGGCCTTGCAAGCCTGGCAGCAGTTGCAGGGGTTTCCATGATCCGGATTCAGGCAGTTGACTGCCTTGGCAAGGATCTTGGCGCAGCTGGTTTTTCCGGTACCCCGGGAGCCGGTAAACAGATAAGCATGGCTCATTCTGCCGCTGACAAGCTGGGTTTTCAGCGTTTGGGTCACCGCCATCTGCCCGGAAACATCGTCGAAAGTCTGAGGGCGGTATTTACGATAAAGGGCCTGATAAGCGGACATACGCCTCTTCCTTTCAAAATGGTATGGACAAATACAAAAAGACCGGCTCATAACAAGATCGCACACCCACATTTGTACAAGAAATGCAAGAAACGGCTGCCTTGTGGCACACAGAAAGATCCGCTTAATGCTGCTTGGTTCCCCACCTGACATGGTTCACGGTTTTCTATTGCACAAGACCATTTCCCCGGACTTGCGTCCGAAGCAGCTCCTTGTCCGGGTGTGGGAATTCATCCCTGCGAAGCGGATTGCAGGCAGAGGGCACCGCTAACTCCCCGACTAGTGCGACCTTGTTATAAGCCGGTCAGCTTAAACAAGAATATCCAATTAGTTCAGCTTGGACTCGATAAAGTCAGCCAGCTCCTGGAAGGTGGTGATCTTCTGATCCTCCAGCTCCAGCTCCACACCCAGCTCGCTCTCCAGATCCATGATCATTTCTACAACATCCAGAGAATCAATGCCCAGACTTTCAAAGGTGGAGTCGGGACGAATGTCATCTACATCCAGATCCAGCTGTCTGGCGGCGTACTTTGCAAGTTTTTCAAACATAGAAAGTCCCTCCAAATATTTCTTTCTTAACTATCCTAACGTATTCTATTACAGGTTTCCCGTTTTGTCAATCCTTGATTTGTTAAGAGTTTATTTCCGGCTCAGAAAGCTTCACCACAATGATGTCTCCCAGCACCTGAACACTGTCCCTGGCAGGCCAGATGGGCATATTGCGAACCTGCTCTGTCTGAGAGAGGGCTAAGATATCTGCTGCGCTGAGGGTTGGGAATCGGAATTCCCAGTTCTGGGGAGCCGGAATACCCGATTCATTTTCCACCACAGGATACTCCAGACCATTGCAGCGGTAGTAAGAAAGATCAAAATCCGTGTATAAGGACAAAAACATAGGGGACAGCAGCGTTTTATTTACTGTCTTCCACCCGCCCAGCTGCCGCAGCTTGTCCTGTGCAAAATAGTCCTCCTGCTTCCAGTCATCCAGTCCACCGCAAAGGGCCACATAGCGAACCGTGCCATCGTCCAACAGATGGATCCGGGTAGAAACCTCAGCGGCAACAGCCTGGGTCTTTCGGAAGCTTTGATCCATATAGCTGTAATAGATGTTGGCCGTGACGGAATTGTTGAATACGATTACCATCAGCAGAATCAGGGCCAGATTTTGGATCCTATGGGGCATCCACCGCTCATAGAGCACAGCCGTGAGAATGTAGATCAGACACAGGGATTGCAGCATCAGTGCATGGTAAAAAACATCCGGAGAGGTCAGATACCACAAAAATCCCCCGATTGGAAGGGCCGCAGCACACAGAACCAGCAGGAGAATATGATGCCATTTCATTTTACTTTTCTTGGCCGAAACAGCCAACGCCACGGCAAATACCAGCAAAAACAGGATATTCAGCACAGAATACCGGGTAACGCCATGTTCCAGGATGTTCCACTCCAGGAAAAAACGAACCGTATCCCGTAGGATCTTCCGAAATCCCCCCAGCAACACCCCAGCGTTCACCATACCGACCTGGTCGATTCCCTGATAGGATGCTGCCGCAAACCCCTGGATTCGGAGACATATTTTCCAAATCAAATAATACGCCGCCATGGCCAGACCGTAAATGACAATTTGTAAACCGATCCATTGCCAGTATTTCTTTTCTTCCCAGCGGTTTTCCAGCAGCTCGGTCATGAAATAACATACCGCCAGCAGAAAAGCAAAGGACACATAGGCCTGATAAATGCCGCAGGCCAGGCAAATGCAGATCCCGCTGCACACCATGGACTTCCAGCACTTTTTGTCCAGTATGTCCATTCTTGTCAGCCGAACGCTTAGAGCCGCCAGGAACATGGCGAGCATATAGCCATCGGCGGTAAACTCGTAGGCCATGGTGGCAGTAATGGCAGGAAAGGACACAAGCAGACCACTGCTGAGTACGATCAAGCAGGGGTTCTCCATGTCAAATATATCCGCAATCACGGCAGCCGTCAGCCCCATAAACACCAGGCACAGGACGCCATTGACCCAAGGAAGGTCAAAAAAAGATCCCAGGCCGCAGGCAATGGACAGAAACCAGCGACCGGAAGCCACCATATTCTGACTGCTGTAAAAATTGTACAGCCCGTCATGGTTTGGCAGAAGATTGGTAAATTTATAAATATGGATCAGTAATCCCAGGAAAAACGCTGAATAAAATGCTGTTTTCCAACGCTTCTGAATTCTATCCCGATAGAATTCTGTCAGTTCATTTCCCATGTCTTATCATCCTTATGTTCGCTGACTGCCATCGCTGCCCCATAAGCTGTCGCCCAGGCGATTTGCAGATTGAAGCCCCCGGTGTAGGCATCGCAGTCAATGATCTCCCCGGCAAAGTACAGCCCCTGCACCTTTTTGGAGCCCATGGTTTTGGGATCGATTTCCGAGACCTTCACGCCGCCAGAGGTGATGATCGCCTCACTGACCGGACGCTTGCCGGTGATCTCCACATCAAAGGCTTTCAGCAGCCCCACAAGGGCATGACGTTTTTCTCTGGTCAGTGCATTGGCCTGCATAGCAGGATCAATTTGCAGCCGACGCAGCACCACAGGGATCATGGAGCGGGGAAGCAGGTCAATCAGTGCATTTTCCATGGTCCGGTTTTTGTAAAGCTCCAAATCCCGGCGAATACGGTCATCCAGCTTGTTTTCCTCCAGGGCCGGTTTCAGGTCAATGACCAAGCGGCAGCCCTCCCCTTTCAGGTGGCAACTGGCAGACAGTACCGTGGGGCCGGATACGCCGAAATGGGTAAAGAGCAGCTCACCAAAGTCCCGGTACAGCACCTTTCCTTTGGCACTGAGCAGCTTCACGCCCACATTACGCAAGGACAGCCCCTGCATATCCTGGCAATCCTGTCCTGCTGTTTCCAGAGGAACCAGACTGCCCACCCCAGGGACAATGGTATGCCCCAGCTGCTCTGCCATGGCATAGCCGTCACCGGTGGAGCCGGTGGTGGGATAGGACAGGCCGCCGGTGGCCAGGATCACCCAACGGGCCGGTATGGTCTGCTCCTGGGTTTTTACGCCCTGCACCCTGCCCTCAGCCGTCAGGATCTCCCGAACCCGGGCAGTTTTCACTGTCACATTTTGCCGCCGCAGCTCTCTTTGCAGGCAGTCCAGAACGGAAACGGATTTATCCGATACCGGGAACACCCGATTGCCCCGCTCTGTTTTCAGCGGGCAGCCGTGGGCATTAAAGAATTCCATGATCCGCTCCGGCGGAAAAGCCGTCAGCGTGCTGAACAGGAATCGCCCATTGCGGGGAATGTTCTGCAAGACCTCCTGTGCCGTGCAGTCATTGGTCACATTGCAGCGGCCCTTTCCGGTGATCAGCAGCTTCTTTCCCAAGCGGTCGTTGCGCTCCAGCAGAAGTACACGCTGTCCCTTTTGGGCCGCCGTGATGGCAGCAAACATTCCCGCAGGGCCGCCGCCGATGACAATTCCATCAAATTCCATTTTTTCCTCCACTTACGAAAAAGCAGCTGCCAGGTATTTATTCCTCGGTCTGCTTTTCGTAGACATTGTATTCTTCCCAGATGCGTTCCAAATTGGAAAAGGTGCGGGAGATCTCCCGTTCCCGCTTGGATGCAATGGCAACGATCAGTGCATTGACAATACTCAATGGTGCCACCAGAGAGTCCACCAGGGAAACCATGTCGCTCTTTGTAATCAGCAGATGGTCACAGCACTTGGCCAGAGGTGACAGCTTGCTGTCTGTAAAGCCGATAACCGTTGCGCCTGCGCTGTGGCAGTACTGGGCGCCCTTGATGGTGGATGCGGAATACCGGGGGAAGGAGAAGGCGATGACCACATCCTCATAATCCACGCCGACGATCTTCTCAAACATCTCCCCGGCGCTGAATCCGGAGACGATATGGACATTGTTGAACATATAGTTCAGATAATACCCCAAAAAATTGGCAAGGGGTGCCACCGAGCGGACACCCAGGATGTAGATCCGCTTTGCCTTCAAAATGGCATTCACCGCCGCTTTAAAGTCATCCCGGTCCAAAGTTTCTCCAGTCTGGCGCAGCTTTTCCATATCGGAATGCAGCACCATGGAAACCACGTCTTGATCTCCCATCCGGTCATTGGCCACCTCGATCCGCTGGACAGAGGTCAGGCGATTGAGGACCATTTCCTGCATGGCCTTCTGCATACTGGGATAGCCGTCGAAGCCAAGATCCACCGCAAAACGAACCACGGTGGATTCCGAAACGCCCACCGTCTTGCCCAGGCGGTTGGCTGTCATAAAGGCGGCTTTGTCGTAGGATTCCGTAATATACTGGGCAATGCGGCGCTGCCCCTTGGAAAAGGACGGGGCTTTTTCCTGTAATAAAGAGAGAATGTCGTTATTCATAGTTACCTCCCTATGGGCATCGTCGATGCAATGCTTCTACATCAGATAGTATCAAAAGCCGCGGCAATTTGCAAGAGAAATTGCCGCGACATTCATTTTTTTCTTTTAAAATCTGCACCAAGAAGGCTTTCTTTTTCATCCTCGGTCAGAAAACGCCATTTTCCCAGAGGCAGGTCCCCCAAACGGAGGGTTCCCTCCTGGATCCGCTTCAGTCGGGTCACCGTCATACCCGCTGCCTCGCACATCCGGCGCACCTGTCGGTTTCTACCCTCGTGAATGGTGATCCGGAACCTGGCTTTCTGTCCCTGAGATCCGATCAGCTGCACTTTGGGCGGACGAATGGTATAGCCATCCAGGCAAATAGGGCGTGACAAACGGATCTCAGCTCCGGGGACATAGCCTGTGACCCAGGTCTCATAGGTCTTTTTCACCTCATGCCGGGGATGCATCAGGGCATTGGCAAAATCGCCATCATTGGTAAACAGCAGCAGTCCTTCGGAATCCATATCCAAGCGCCCCACCGGATAGACCCGCACGCCGCAGTCTGCCACCAGCTGAGCTGCATTGGGACGGCCCTTCTCATCGGAAAGGGTGGTCACATAGCCCCGGGGCTTGTGCAGCAGGATGTACACATTCTCTTGTTGGGAAGGCAGAAGCCTTCCTTCTATCCGGATCTCGTCCCGTTCCGGGTCTGCACTGTCTCCCAGCGCGGCGGCCACGCCGTTTACCGTCACCTGACCGCAGCAGATCATTTCCTCCGCCTTCCGCCGGGAGGCAACTCCCCGGGCGGAAAGTATTTTTTGAAGCCGTTCTTCCACAGCTGTCACCTTCCAAACAGTTTTTTCCAAAAAGATTCTTCGTGCCGGGTCTGTTCCACGGTTCTGCCATACACCACGGGCACTTTTCCCACGGCACGGCCTTCGATAAGCACATAGGCAAATCCGGCCTTTCCGCCTTCCACCACGGGAGCATAGGCAAACTCCGGGCCGGAGAGCATGGTCTGGGGCCGTTCCTCTGCTGCCAGAGGAAAGAAAAAGTCCTCCTCTGCCAGGATCTCTGCCCGCTGATCCTCCCCCGCCAGCACCTGTACCGTTCCCAGGCACTGACCGGCAGACAGGATCTTCTTTCTTTGATACCGGGCAAAGCCCGCATTTAACAAAGCCGCATGGTCATTCCAATCATCGCCGTCATCAATGGTAGACACCAGGATCCGACGGCCATCCCGGGTGGCGCTGGATACTAGGATCCGTCCGGCAGCCTTGGTATAGCCGGTCTTTACCCCGTCAGCCCCTTCCACACGCCACAGCAGCTTATTATGGTTTGTCAAATACCGCTCCCCCACCCGGATGTTTTTTGCGGAAACGGTCTTATAAAACACCGGATTCTCCATGGCGTAAGCAGATAACACCGCAAGATCCCGGGCGGTGGAATAATGGTCAGGGGCATCTAAGCCATTGGGGTTGACGAAGTGGGTTCCTGTCAGCCCCAGCTGTCTGGCCTTGTCATTCATCAGCTCTGCAAAGCCCTCCACCGTGCCGCCGCAGTAAATGGCCAGCGCCACTGCCGCATCATTGCCGGAGGACAGCATCATACCGTACAGCAGTTCCTGTAAAGTCAGGATCTCTCCCTCGCGCAGATACATGGAGGATCCTTCAATGCCCACAGCCTGCTTTGGGATCCGCATCCGATCCAACACATTGCACTGCTCGCAAACCACCAAAGCCGTCATGATCTTGGTGGTGCTGGCAATGAGACTGGGCTCCCGGCTGTTCTTTTCCTGTAGGATCCGGCCGCTGATGGCATCCAGCACACAAGCCCGCCGTGCCGAAAGGGCATTGGCCTGTGCCGGCAAAAACACGGCGGCGGCCAGCAATGCAGCCGCCGCTGTGGCAAAAAATCGTTTCAATTTACCTCACCCGGAGCTAGGATGCCCCGGATCAGCAAAATTATGCTTCGCCCTTTTTTGCACTCCGGGAGTCCAGGAAGGCAGTAAACTTGTCAATGGTATCGGGAACCATTTCCACGATCCGGTCGGCAGTGGTGTTGGCTGCCTCTGCAACAGGCATCATCCGCACATTGCCATCCTTGACGATCAGGAAGCAGATGGGGGTCACCTTGACCGCACCGCCCACGCCGCCGCCGAAGGGATTCTCTCCGCCGGACTTATTGACAAAATCACTGCCGCCGCCGCCAAAGCCTACACTGACCTTGGAGACAGGGATGATGCTCACTCCATCCGGGGTGGTGATGGGCTCACCGATGACAGAATTCACATCCACCATCTCGCGAATTTTCTGCATGGTACTTTCCAGCATATTAGGAAGCTTTTGACTCATGTTTCGCACCGCCTTTGCGTTTTTTTCGGATTTTTAGATACTCTTTCAGGACACGAACGGAGAACTTTCCCGCCGTTGTCAGAAGTCTGCCAATGGTAATGGTCAGATCCAAATGGAAAATCGCCAGGGTTTCCGAGGCGGTAAAATCGCATTCCACCTCAATATCCCGCTTTTGGATCACAAACAGCCGATCCAGCTGGGGCAGCAAATTCCCTACCGCCGCCCAGCAGCGGCCATAGCTTACGGCCACTTGATAGGGATCCTCCCCTGCCAGGATCAGCCGGAAATACAGGTTATCCAGCCGCAGTTTCCGCCGAAAATCTCCCAGAAACTCCAGAGCCATCTGGACAAGAGGCAAAAAATCGGTCAAGCGGCCTCCTTTTTCCGGGGCAGCCGCCGGGTCCGTCTTTGCTTCCTTCTGTTCGGAAGCCTTTTTTCCGGTTGTGGGCTTTTTTCCTTTTTTCGGCGCTTTCTCCTGTTTTTCCTTTTTTTCTTTTTGGGGCCGGGGGTACAGGTTGATCCTGACCGGGCCTGCAAGAACCCACAGGCGCATTCCTGCGTCATTATATCGAACCCGAAGGCCAACGGGGATCATCCCTATGGCCAGCAGGATCCCCAGGGCAATCAGCCAGCCCATTTACGCTTCCTCCCCAGGAGGCTCCGGCAATTCCACCGGCTCTCCGAAAGCGATCTTCTCAATGGGGGGCAGCTCCTCCAGGGAGCGCAAGCCAAAGGTTCGCAAGAAATCAGCAGTTGTCTGGTATTGAATGGGACGGCCCGGCACATTCAGTCGGCCTGCCTCCTCGATCAGCTTTTTGTTCAGCAGCGCTGCCACAGAATAGGCGCTGTCCACGCCCCGGATCTGCTCCACCATAGCCTTGGTTGCCGGTTGGTAATAGGCAATGATGGTCAGGGTCTCCAGCTGAGAAGAGGACAGCTTGGGAGGCTTGCGTGTCTCCAAAGCCCGGGTCACATAATCTGCCATTTCCCCGGCAGAAACCATTTGATAGCCCCGTTCCAGCTTGACGATCCGAATTCCCCGGCGTTCAAAGGCATAGGTATCCAGCAAGGCATCGGCTGCCGCCTCTATTTCGTTCTCATCCACTTCCAGTACGGCACTGAGTCGGGAGATCTCCACCCGCTCACCCGATGCAAAAAGGATGGCCTCAATGGCACGCTTTTGTTCTTCCAGTTCCATCAGGTCAACTTCTCTCCTTCCATGGCATCCAGCAGACGGACATTGGGATTGTCACCATTGATGTCGTCCTCCAGTACCACCTTATTGTTCTTGCACAGATCCAAAACCGCCAAAAATGTTGCCACCACTTCTGACCGGGTCTTATTTCCCCGGAAAAGGTTTTTCAGCCGCTCCATGCCCCGCAGAACCAACTGGCGCAGAACCTCTCCGGTCTTCCGGCCAATGGGATAGGGCTCCTTGCCTACGATGCCCATAAAATTAGCCGTTGGCGGCGGCAGTTGACGGGCATTGCGCTCAGCGATCATATCCAAAGCACGAAGGATATCCCGGATATCATGCTGATAGCGGTAGGTTTTGTCCCGTCGCAGCGGCTCCGGATCCTTGGTGAACAGGCAGCGGCCGATCTCGTTTCTGAGCTCCAGCTCCGTAACGGCCTTGCGGATCTGCTCCATCGCTTCCTTCCGGCGGCGCTCCACCAGGGATTGACGCAGCAGATCCAGTTCGCTTTCTGCCTCCGCCTGTTCCGCAGCGGACAGAAGCATCTTTGTTTTAATCAGCATCAGATGGGATGCCATGGTAATAAATTCGCTGGCGATTTCCATATCCAGCCGCTTCATTTCGTCCAGATACGCCAGATACTGATCCAGAATGGCGGTAATGGACACGTCCTGGATCTCTATTTTATTTTTGCTCAGCAGCAGAAAAATAACATCCAGAGGGCCCTCAAAGTCCTCCATGGTTTCGCTGCGGGTGTGGACAATGCCCTCCAAACGGTATTGCGGTTGCCCCATAATGACTCCCTGTTTGTAATGATATTTCCGTGATTATACCATTGTTTTTCCCTTTGTGCAAGTATCCCGGAAAATTTTGAGAATTCCTTCAGAAACGATTGCTTTTTTTCTTCTGTCATGTTATCATAAACCTACATTATGAATTCCCGGAGGGATGTACTGTGGGTAAACGTAACCGATATCGTGAAATGGAAGGCTTGATGACCAAGGTCATCCTTGCGGATCTTGTGGTTTTTGTCCTGTTTCTGCTCAGTGCAGGCAAGGGCTGGCTGGTTTTTAAGGTCATTACTGCCATTATCTCCATCTTTGGCTCCCTGCTGTGTCTGGGCTGGCTGTATATGACCGGCGAATTCACCCGCCGCCGCAGTTTGTGGATGGTCACCTTCTTCATCTGCATTGCCCTTTGTGTTCTGGCGAGCCTGCTGCTCAGCTTCCCCTGCCCTGCTCCTGTTGTACCCGGCGGTGTTGGGGGCTAAACGTCAAATCAAGTAGAAAATCCGTGAGAATCCCAAGTAACGCTGGGATCCCCACGGTTTTTTGCTTCACCGCAGCTCCAAAGCAGCGGTCTGAATGGATTATCTGTAAAAACTGTTGCCGCCGATAAATTCCCGCACCAGACTGGTGGGGGGAATCTCGTCATCCACATCGGCCTCCAGGACATAGTTGAGGATCTTAACAATGCCCTGTACCGCCTCATAGCAGGGATCCTCCGGCTCAACTGCCGTCAGCAGCGGGAAAATATGCTTTTTCAGAACAGCAATCTCATAGAGGGTAGAGGAATTGAAAATTACATCGGCGTTTTCCTGATAAGGAAAGATCCACCGCTTCTCCCCGGATCGGACACTGTCCCACATGGACAGAGTATGCTGCACAGAAGCCCCCCGGGTTTCGTAGTCCCGGACGATCCGCCGCAGAAGCCGCAGATAGCTGGTGGGGATCCGGTTGTGGTTATCCAGATTCAAAGGCAGCAGCGGGCTGACATACATCCGGAAAATCAGATTGCTGTCTACATCCTCCGGCAGCATGGCAGGATTCAGACCGTGCAGGCCCTCCACGATGACTACGGAATCCGGGGCCAGACGCATGTGCTTTCCCCGCCACTCCCGTCGGCCGGTAAGGAAGTTGAAGGTGGGCAGCTCCACCTCTTCTCCCCGCAGCAGGGCAGCCATATCCTGGCGGAACAGCTCACAATCCAGGGTATTGATATGTTCCAGATCCAGCTTTCCATCCGGGCCGGGCGCAATCTTATCCCGGTCAATGTAATAGTCATCCAGGCTCATAAGAATGGGCTTTTTCCCATGAACACGAAGCTGGGTTGCCAGACGATGGGCCGATGTTGTTTTTCCGGAGGAGCTGGGCCCTGCCAGCATCACAGTCCTGGCCCCCCGCTGGCAGACCATATCTGCCACCTGGGAATAGCGCTTTTCATGCAGAGCTTCATTCACCCGGATCAGTTCCCGGATCCGGCCGGACTGCACCATATCGTTGAGGTCAGCCACAGTTTCGCATTCCATCAGCGTACACCAGTGCTCGCCCTCGGAAAACACACTGAAAAAGTTTGGCATAGACGGCACATCTGCCATTTTTTCCGGGTTTTGATCGTCCGGGTAGACAAAAATAAAGCCATTCTCTGCCGGGATCACATCCCATACCGTCAAAAAACCGGTAGAGGGCATCATCTCACCATAGTAGTAGTCGGAAAAATCTCCATAGCAGTATTCGTCAAAATAATCTGCCTGCCGCCAGGACAGCAATCTTGTCTTATCCGGCTGAGCGTCCGCATCATACCGCTCCATGGCCTCTGTCAGAGGTACCCGGCGGCGGATCAGAGGAATGTCCTGAGCAACCAGCTGGGCAATATGTTCCTTCAGCCGCTCTGGAGAAAAATCCGGAGCCCCCGCCACTTCAATATACAAACTGGAACCCAGGGTACAGCTCGTTTTGGCAGAGGCTTTTGGCCAAAGCTGGCGTATGGCCAGGAAAATCACAAACCAGGCTGTCCGCAGATAGCATTCCTTACCCGCCTCGTCTCCATAACGCAGCAAACGCACCTCTCCATTGGAGGCTGCCATGGCTCTGCGGATGGAGGAACGCTCCGTGTCCCCATCACGCTGACGGACAGGAATGTAATTCAGGGTAAATACCTCACCGGCAATTTTTGCTGCCAGAGGTCTGCGGGACAGCTCCGGTGCATCCAGCCCCAACTGCTTGACCAGCTCCAGCAGACTGGCACCGGGCATTGCCTGGATCTGTCTTCCGTCAATTTGCAACTTCATTGTGATACCTCCCAATCCGTATTTCTATATGGAATTATTGCATTATAACAAATTATCATCGTTTTTTCAATGCCTAAATGGGAGTTTCTTCTAAAATTGGCTCTGCTTTCAGAGATTCCAGCTGGGTTCCCGGGTAATACCATGCCAAAATCTCCTGATAGCTGCTTCCGGCCGCAGCCATGGCATCTGCCCCATACTGGCTCATTCCCACCCGGTGCCCAAACCCTTTTGTTGTTATGGTGACGGTGTTTTGGGTTGCCGTTACCGTAAATGCGGTAGAACACAGTCCCAGCTTGGTGCGCAGCTCCTTTCCGGTAAAAAATCGTCCGCCAATGGCTGCCGTGTCCACCCCGCCGCCCTTGGTATAGGAAACGGAACCGATCCAGGTTTCCGGGCTTCCTGTCAAACGCACATCCAGCCGTCTTTCCAGTTCCTCCCGGGAGAACACTGCCGTATCCTGATAATGGGCAGCATTTTCTTCACCGGGGCTGTCCACCGCCCGCAAATAGGGAAAATCCGTCCCCCAGACCGCCAGTGCATCCTCCGTGCTGCCCCCGGAGCAGGAAAAGTAGGTCGCTTCGATCAACTCTCCATCGTAGGTCAGCACCTGACCGGAGGTGGACAGCACCGCTTCCCGAACCCGATCCACATTTTCCTGGCTTCCTCCTGCTTGCAAATAGTCCTCCTGGGAGATCCAGCCCTGACAGCAGGCGGACTGGGTACACACACTGCCGTCCGCATGCTTTCCCCCGGTAGCCAAGGCCTTTCGTGCATAGGTTCTGGCCACCACACTTTGTGCCCGCAGTGCTTCCGTTTCAAAATATGCCGGCATTTCCGCCAGCACCACCCCCACCAAATAGGTATCCATGTCCCCTTCCGACACTGTCCCTTCCGAACTGCGGATCTTGACCACCAAAGGAACAGACTGCCACACCTGCTCCTGGGGTGAAACTGCCGTCACAGTCTGTGGCGGCCCCTTCCAGCAGGCCGCCGCAAAATTAAGAACCATCCCCGGAAAAACGATCCCCATCAGAATGGAAATGAGAATATCCTGGATCCACGTCTTCATTCGCATCCCTCCGGGGAAATGGTATCACAGACTGGCCTTATATTGTGTCAAATCCCCGCAGCGGTGACCGGGGATCCTTCCGGGATCTTTTTCGGCACAAATTCCAGCACATCCAGATCCTTGTAGGGATATACCCGTTCCCAGCCCTCCTGGGTCTTCCGCTGGCTGCTGCGGTGGCTGTCCAGAAGCCGGACGATGTTGTATACGTCGATCCAGATCTCGCCGTTGCCATCCTTCCGGCTTTCGTCAAAGACCAGTTCCATGCCGAAATGCAGATGGACGGTTTCGATGTTATTCACATTTTCCTGGTCAGAATAGCCGGTTCTGCCCATAAAGCCGATCAAATCCCCGGCTTGCACCAAATCTCCCTCTGCCAGCCCCGGGGCATACGGGCAGTCCTTTTGCAGATGGGCATAGTAATAATAGCGCCTGCTGTCAAAGGAGCGGATGCCGACCCGCCAGCCGCCGTAGCGGTTCCAGCCTAATGCCTCCACCACGCCGCCTTCAACCGCTACAATGGGCGTTCCGGCCATACCCATCATATCATGTCCCAAATGCTTTCGCTTAAAGCCGAAGGAGCGGGAAGCACCGAAATCATCGCAGTGTCCGTAGCCATAACCGGCTGCAATGGGTGAAAACGCCTTCAGGCCATATCTGGGATAGAAAACGCCCTCCTTCTCAATGGCGAAGCTGCCCAGCAGACCTCCCAGCACACCGGTATAGGCTCTGTGGTAATAGTCATAATACTTGTATAGATCCCCCAGCAGCTCCTGGGGAGATTTGTCCTGCTTCCAGTCTTTCACCGCCTGTTTCACCGATGACAGGTCACACCGCCCTCCGGTGCGGCAGGCAGCCAATGCCAGTACGTCGATCCAACCGATGTGTTTTTCCTCCTCAAATGTGGCAATATCCTGCTCCATGGCATATTTCAGCGACGCATAAGGAACTCCAAAATCCACCCATTGGATGGTATCCCCCTGGGCCTGCAATGGCAAAAATAACGACAAACAGACAAAACACAACAAAAACCGCTTCATTTCCCTCACCTCTCAGGCTAGGATATGAAGCGGTTTGTATTTTATCCAAAATTATCGCAAGTCCCGAACGACCTCTCCGGCCACCCGGTAGATATCCTCCATGGTGTTCAGGGAAGAAATCTCTCGCTTATAGAAACTGGCATGGGAAACGCCCCGCAGATACCAGGCAAAGTGCTTTCTGGCTTCCAGACAGGCGATTTTCTCCCCGTGATCCTCCTCAGACATCTGGAACTGATGCACGGCCACGGCAATACGATCCTTCAGGCAGGGCCGTCCGGCGTATTCCTCCCCCTGCAATGCGGCCTGGATCTCCGTAAAGATCCAAGGGTCACCAAAGGTGCTGCGGCCTACCATGATCCCATCTGCCCCGGTGCGCTTCAGGCATCGGACAGCCGAAGCCCCGTCCACGATGTCTCCATTGGCGATCACCGGAATGGACAGCTGCTGCTTTACCTTATGGATCATGTCCCAGTCGGCAACGCCGGTATAGAGCATACTCCGGGTACGGCCATGGACGGTCACCAAATCTGCGCCGTTGTCCTCCATCCGCTTGGTAAAGTCCAGCACATTGATGCTGCCTTTGTCCCAGCCCAGGCGGCACTTTACCGTTACCGGCACATCCACCGCCTTTTTCACGGCATCCACGATCTGTCCGGCCAGTTCCGGTGTGCGCATCAGACCGCAGCCATCACCGGAATTGGCGATTTTGGGCATGGGGCAGCCCATGTTGATGTCAATAAAGTCACAGCCGGAGATCTCCAGCGCCAGCCGTGCCCCCTCCGCCATGACCTGAGGATCGTTGCCGAAAATCTGTGCGCCGCAGATGCTTCCGGAATTTTTCCGCAAAAGCTTGGCACTCTTTTTGTCCTTGTACACCAATGCGCGGGAGGACACCATCTCCGTCACAGTGACCCCCGCCCCCAGCTCGGCACAGACTGTACGGAAGGCCCAGTCAGTTACCCCTGCCATAGGTGCTAAAAAAACGGGATTCTTTACTTCAATACTGCCAATAACCATGGTTTCTCTCTTTTCTGTGGCATTTTCTCTGGAATTATATCATAGCTTTCCCGCTTACGCAAGGGGGAACCACACAGTCGCCAGCCAAACAAGACCTGTGACTCCGGAACCGATTGCCGCCCAAAAGGCTCCATAGTACCAGATATGCCGTTTCTTCCTTCCAGGCGAATCCTGGATCACCCGCCTGGCCTCCTTCAGCAGTGCCTCGTCGGTGACCCCCTGGCCCATGTTGTCGCTGAGAATAAAAATCGCCTGTTCAAAGAGCTTTGGCTCTGGGGCATCCACCACGATGACTTGTCGGGAAATTCCTTTTACCATAAATTTCCGCCTCCTTTTGGGGGAGTTTTCCCAAAAGGAGGCGGATTTATTCCGAATATTTCCAGAAGATCTTCAAAGGATCATCCGTTGTATTTCAGCGCCCGGATGGCATTGAGGACTGCAAGGATCATCACGCCAACGTCGGCAAAGATGGCAGCCCACATATTGGCCATGCCCACAGCCGTCAGGGCAAGGCAGGCAAACTTCACCACCAGGGACAAAATAATGTTCTGCCGGACAATGCCGATGCACTTTCTGGAGATTTTAATAGCCTTGACAATCTGCATGGGATCGTCATCCATCAGCACCACGTCTGCTGCCTCAATGGCTGCATCGGAGCCCATGGCACCCATGGCTATGCCAATATCCGCCCGGGTCAGCACAGGCGCATCATTGATGCCGTCCCCTACAAAGGCCACCATGCCATCCTTCTCGGAAAGAATCTTTTCCACTTCGGCCACCTTATCGCCGGGGAGCAGCTCACTGCGAACCTCGTCTACTCCCAGCTCTGCGGCAACCTGGTCAGCAACCTTTTTGGCATCGCCTGTCAGCATGACAGTCTTTTCTACGCCGGCTTTTTTCAGCGCTTCCATGGCCTGCTTGGCGTGGGGCTTGATCACATCGGAAATCACAATATGACCGGCATAGGTGCCGTCGATTGCCATGTGGATAATGGTTCCTACGCTGTGGCAGTCGTGATATTCAACCCCCAGCTTGGCCATCAGCTTGCCATTACCGGCAGCAACACGATGACCGTCCACCGTGGCAAGGATGCCGTGACCGCTGATCTCCTCAATATCGGACACCCGGCTGCGGTCGATTTCCTTTCCGTAGGCCTTTTGCAGACTCTTACTGATGGGATGAGAAGAAGCGCACTCCGCCAATGCGGCATATTCCAGGATTTTGGCTTCCTCCAGGGCGTTATGATGAACGCCGGTCACCTGGAACACGCCCTTGGTCAGGGTTCCGGTTTTGTCAAAGACAACACACTTGGACTGGGACAGTGCCTCCAGATAGTTGGAGCCTTTGATGAGGACACCTTCCTTACTAGCACAGCCGATACCAGCGAAAAAGCTCAAAGGGATGCTGATGACCAATGCGCAGGGGCAGCTCACCACAAGGAAGGTCAGCGCCCGATAGATCCAGCTGACCCACTGGGCATCCATGCCCAGCACCAAACGACCGACAGGAATCAGGATTCCCAGAGCCAGGGCGGCAATACACACGGCAGGGGTATACACCTTGGCAAAGCGGGAAATAAAGGCTTCGGATCTGGACTTCCGGGAGCTGGCATTCTCCACCAGATCCAGAATCTTGGAAACCGTGGAGTCTCCAAACTCCTTAGTGGTGCGTACCTTGAGAACACCATTCATATTGATACAGCCACTGATGATCTCGTCTCCCTCCTTCACATCTCTGGGGAGACTTTCACCGGTCAGCGCACTGGTATTCAAGCTGGCGTTTCCGCTGACCACCACACCGTCCAGGGGGACCTTTTCGCCGGGCTGCACCACAATGATGCTGCCAATGCTCACCTCATCGGGATCCACCTGTTCCAGCTTCCCGTCAGCTTCGATATTGGCATAGTCCGGGCGGATATCCATAAGGGCAGTAATGCTTTTGCGGCTCTTTCCCACGGCGTAGCTCTGGAACAGCTCACCGATCTGATAGAACAGCATAACGGCAATGCCCTCTAAATATTCTCCGCTTTTCGTCCAGACTGCCAGGAAAAAGGCACCCAGGGTGGCAACGGTCATCAGGAAATTTTCGTCAAACGCCCGACCGTTCAAAACACCCTTTCCGGCTTTTTTCAGGATATCATAGCCAATCACCAGATAGGCCGCCAGATAGGCAATCAGTTCTGCCGCACCGGTCAGCGGAAGGATTTGCAGCACCACCAGCATCGCAGCGGTAATGAGGATCCGCAGAAGCATTTTTTTCTGTTTTTTATTCATAGGATGGCCCCCTCTTTTCGGATGATTCCTGCCTGTTGGCAGGAAGGATTACAGCTCGATCTCGCAGTCAGGCTCCACCTTCTTGCATGCCTTCAGAACATCCTTCATAACAGCCTTTGCATCCTGACCGTCCTCAAACGCAACGATCATCTTCTGGGTCATAAAGTTAACGGTAGCATTGGCAACACCGGCAGTCTTTTTTGCGGCGTCCTCCATCAGGTTTGCGCAGTTGGCACAGTCGACTTCGATCTTGTAAGTTTTCTTCATGGTAAAATCCTCCCTGATTTTGAGCGTCTGCAAGCATGGTTCCCTGCTTGCCGTCCATACTCATTTTTCATTTTCTTTTGGGTTCCGGCACTTGCCGAATCCTTATGGATATAGTATACTGACCCTGAAAGAAAAATGCAAGCAAAGCTCGCACCATGTTTCCAAATGGGCGAAGGGTATTTCCAAAAAAGCGAAAGAGGTGCTGTTCATGTCGGATATTCTGTTGCCGCATCCCCATCACTGCAAAAAATTATCCAAGAATTTTCAGGTGGAATTAGAGAATATCCCCCATTTTACCGCCATTTCCCTGCTGTTTCAGGAGTTGACAGATCTAAGCACCATTCGCCTGTTCTGGCTGCTGGCCCATCAGGAGGTTTGTGTTGTCAATGCCGCTGCCATGTTGCAGATCCCCCAGGAGGAGGCCGCATCCCATCTGCACAGCCTGTATGAAAAAGGGTTGATCCGATGCCGGATCGACGGCCGTGAGGTTCTCTACAGTGCGCAGGATACCCCCCTTGCCCACCACCTGCATGAACTGATGGAGCAGATCATGGATATCCCCTGCCCGGAAAAGGCGGTGGATTACGATGCCACCACCGAGGAGATTATTCACAAGGTTCACGCCTATCTCACCGAAAACCTGGACAGCCGCATCACCATTGAAGAACTGTCAAAAATGTTCCTGATGAACACCACAACCCTGAAAACCGAATTCAAAAAGGTGTACGGCACCTCCATTGCCGCCCACATGAAGCAGCACCGTATGAATAAAGCCGCCCAGCTGCTGACCCGGACCCGGGATGACATTTCCTCCATCGCCCGGGCGGTTGGCTATGAAAGCCAAAGCCGGTTTTCTGCCGCCTTTAAGGAAGTCTTTGGGGTGCTTCCCACAGAATACCGAAAGGATCGCACCACCTGCCCCAGCCAGGATGACGGCTGCTGCAAATAAAATATATGCCCCCTGCCGCAAAAACCGCAGCCGGGGGCTTTTGTAATGCAAATTCAGCATGGTTAGATGTTCGTCTCTTCCGTTTGCTTGCGGATGCAGAAGCCGTAAAACACGATGGCCAGGATCTGAACGGAAACCGAGACTGCCACCAGCCAGCCGGGGTTCGTGTCATACAGCGCACCCAGCAGCCAGCTGCCCAGGAACCAGGCAATACCGTAGCCGGTCTCAAAGATGCCAAAGCCGGTACTGCGCATGGAGGAAGGAATGATCTTACTGACGGCAGCTTTCATAATGCTTTCCTGAGCGCCCATTCCTACGCCCCACAATACAATACCAACACCCATCAGCACCGGATCTCCGGTGAGGAAAATGAAGCAGGAGAAGAAAGCACTGCACAGCGTGGACAACATCAAAGCCTTCAGCCCGATCCGGTCAAAGAGCCAGCCAAAGAACAGAGCGGCAAAGGCATCCACCGCCATAGCCGCCGCATAGAGCAGGCTCAGGGTGGATGCAGGGAATGCCTCCATTTTGGCGGCATGGAGGGTAATCAGGGTGAAGTCGGCAAAGCCAAAGGCAAACAGGCAGATTGCGATCATGTACAGCACAAAGGACTTCTGGGTGTGAAATTCTTCCGTGGCTGCCTGGGCTTTTTCAAACATTTCCGGGTGGGGATATTTGACCTTGGCAAGCACCACCAGAGAAATGGTGATCACCGCCGGGATACCCAGAAGGGCAAAGCAAATGCGGTAGGTGGAAAACAGATTGTCGGTACCCTTGACTGCGGCAATGAAAAACAGCATCACCGGCCCCAAAAAGGCACCCAGCTGATCCAAAAATTCCTGATAGGCAAATCCCTTGCCTGTGCCGATCTCACTGGCCGCAAAGCTGACCAGGGTATTTTTCGCCGGTTTTTTGATGGCCTTGCCCACCCGCTCCAGGATCACAAGCCCACAGGCAATGATCCAGCCGTTTTGCGGGATCAAAGCCAGCGCCGGGATCGCCAGCACCTGCAAGGTATAGCCTGCAATGACCAGCGTCCAGTATTTCTTGGTTTTATCCGCAAAAATACCGGACAGCAAACGCAGAGAATAACCACACAGCTCTCCCACACCGGACACAAAGCCAATGGTCGCGCCGGTTGCACCTGCCAGATTCAGGTACTCACCAAGAATACTCCGCGCACCTTCATGGGTCATGTCCGAAAACAGACTGACGATGCCCATCAGAGTAATAAAGGCCACTGCCCCTTGCAGGCGCTTTTTCTTTTCCAAATTCATGAGGATATCTCTCCTGCCCTTCTGTGATCTTGTTGATTATAGCACACATATATATCAAATGCAATCACAGGGGACTGCTATGGATGAGTACATCATTAAAAATACCCCTTACCATAATATGGAATTTGAATCATTTCTTCATTTCGAGTGTCTTCAGGTGCATTTGCCGTAGTGCGTTGCTCCATGCATCTGGAAAAGGTTTGCCATGCTCCGCATACTTGTCTATAGTCTCGTTGAGACTCGTGATTTTCTCTTTTTTATGCATTGAAGTTCCCATCTTTAGTACAGTTGTCACGGATTTTTTGCCCGCTCTATCAAGTAATGTGATGAACTCACCCAAATCATCGTTTATGACGAGATACTCATTATTGTTCTCATCTCTATACACATATCCACGCAGCGACACTTTTCTACGCATACTGCTCTCGTCCTCAACTTCAACTAATCTCAGATCGAAATCACGCAATACGTGGCCTGTAAACAGGCGTTGCAGCGGATTGACAGCACGTGACACTCCATAGGCCCCTGTTTTAAGGCTAACTAATACCCCATTATCGAGCATATCATCGTTATCAACCCCTGCCAAGATATTCAGATTACTCGTCGCAAGTTCATTGCACTCAAGAGCTATATTTTTGTTCCGAAGCAACCCTTCTTGATGCATAAACTCTAGTTGTTTCTGAAAGGATTTGAATTGTTGTACTACTCCGGGTTTCGGTGAATAATAGAATGCAATCGTGCCGTTGATTGGGTTTACCATGATGTGATTGAAAAAATCAATATCCACAATCAACCCATGAATAGTTCCTTCGAATCCTAGCTTTTTCAATTCATACGAAATCCGCACCTGTGTCATGCGCAATGGTTCAAGCGCAGCAAGATACTTACCGACAACTATATTGAAGTTTTTGTAAATCCACTGAATATTTTTGCTCAACGCAATCTTCTTTGTCCTGCCACCATTCACAATGGATATTCCTGAATTGTTCACAACGAAGAACCCATAATACCCTTGTGACTTAATAACATATAATTCGCCCATCTCACAGCGTTTCCGAATCAACTTTCCTTCACCGATATATTCCCCGACATAATCATAAAACCGAAGATATGTATCAGGTGTTGTTTGATAACAGCCGTCTTCAATTTCACCGTATGGATTTCTGACAAAGTCTGTCGTGGCTCGCTTAAAGCAAATCACATCACTATATTTACCGTTCTTGTTATACCCCAGCTGGTTATCGGCATATAGCGTCTTTTCTTCTGTCCTGACACACTCATTCCTGTGTGTATGACCAGTGAAATACACAGCTTCTCTATCGAATTGCCCAAGGCAACTATCTATTGGATAATGCGCAACACAGATAAAGCACTTTCCCGTCTCTCTTGCGTGTCTCTTTGCCTCCACATATCCATTTTCAAAAAGAGTGGTCTGCTCAATCTCATATGTACGATTCCCTCTCATCGCCCTGCAACATACCAGATTATCAGCATTGAAATTATAGCTGTACTTAGCAAACCCTGATCCGCCGTAAATAACCGCTCTTTCGTTCTCTATAAACTCGTTTTGCAGAACAATATATCCTAGTGGCTCGAGTTCTTCTTTGTAGAATTTGATTGCCTCATCAACATCAGCAAAGTCGCTGTATTCATGATTTCCTAGAATCACCAGACCGATAGGAGCATTGGATTGGTACTTAAAATCACGTAACGTTATGATTTCACCGGGGCCTTCTGCAGTAGCAAGCCAACAATCCAACTCGTACTTAGATTTCTCAAGCTCTGATATTTTATCTTTTAGATCTGCAGCCATCAATATCTTCTTTGTCACAGAATATGGCAAATTGCGTTTCTTGTAGTAGCTACTCCTCAGGTAGTACTCGATATCTTCAAGCCCACCCTTCGGAGCGATGACCTTGTTATAGTTTATGTGTTTGTTGATTTCAGTCTGCAGTTGTTTGAACTCAACTTTTCTCTTGGTAATATACTTTGCAAGCTTGTTACTGCGGTGCTCGATATCCGCTCGCTTGCGTTCAAACGCCAAAATATCCTCTGCACTTACTAGTTTGTGCTTAAACTGTTTGTATTGGTGATACACCGCATTCATCCGATATTGCCTGTAAAATGCGATAGTCACATCTTTACTGGAAGATATATCGCCCAAGAACACCTGTATATTCCATAACAGTGTCATTGAATCACAAAAAGGCACCCGATTACGAGGAGATAGCATCGAGTCATAGAGCGACTTTGCAATGACCCGAATGGTCTTGCAAGTATCATTGTTGTAATATCGCCTATGATGCAGCAGATGGATATCAGAAATATAGTCAATCGCAATGCGTGGCGTTGCACCATAATAAAGCATTGGGGCATACAGTTCATCCTGCTTCATAAGGCCAGTTTCGCCTGAAATAATCATATCATTTGTACCCACATAATCACCTCTTTATTTTCAAATATGATTCGTAATGTACTTCTTAATAAACAGATAAATCGCTGCACATAGGCAATTCTATCAAGCTCACTACTGGTATTGTCTTCGTATCAGCGTCTCCAATAGGATAATGTGCAACTCAATCAAACGAGAGAAATAGCTGTATGCTGCACAGCATACGTAACAATCGGAACAAGCCCCTCTTGAAAAGGAATTCCATCACGCAAAACCACGGACACTATTACAATAATTCGCCGTGAGCGTACCAAATGCATCTCTAAATACAAAAGTTACTTACCGCATAGAAATGATGCTCTTATCTGTATTTCCATTGTAAACAGTCAGTACCTCCCTCTTAGCAGGAGAGCACATCCACAGAGGATACGCCCTCAATTTCTCCCAGTTGGCGGACAAATTCTGCCTGGTGGAGCTGTTTGTTCAGCCGAAGCAGAAAAATGGCAGTTGCCTTATGGGCTTCGTCCTCATGCGGGCGGGTAATTTCCAGACTGATGAGCTTGATCTGGTGGATTTTCAGGAAGTTCAGCACCCGTGTCATCGCTGCACTGTCATCATAGCGCAGATACAGGTTCAGCTCCAGAGAATTCCGCAGGGCCATTCGTTCCACCCGGGTAAACAGCAATTCTGCAATCATTACCAAAAATGTCAGTGTCAAGCCGCCCTCCAGGAATCCGGCTCCCAATGCCAGACCCACAATGGCACAGGCCCAGAGTCCGGCCGCTGTGGTCAGCCCCTTCACCCGCTGATGCCGGGTGACAATGATGGTTCCGGCACCGATAAAGCCGATTCCGGCAATCACCTGGGCGCCAATTCGTGCCATGTCTGTGTAGTAGTGCAGATACAGGCACAGAAACTGGTTTGTCATCGTGGTCAGACAGGCACCAAGACAAATGAGCATGTGGGTACGCAGGCCTGCCGGACGCCGCCGATAGGTGCGTTCCAGGCCGATAATTCCACCACACACTACAGAAAGACACATTCTCACAGCAAGAGAGAGCATGTTCAGCGTTCGCAAAGATTCAAAAATAGAAAGCATAGCCTAAATCTCCTCTATAGATGTAATACATTCCAGCGAAGAAATGTGGGCCAAGACATGGGCATGGGACATTTTCCGCTTCAGCCGCAGGGTAAACACTGCCGATGGGTGCTTTCCGTCCCGAATGCTGTCACGGTCAATTTCAATCTCATAAATCTGAGCGCCCAGCATCCGAATCCGGTTGACGATCAAGCCGGTGTGCTCCAGCTTGTCATATTCGACAAACAGGTTCATGTTGCGCAGGTTTTCAATGATCAGATCCTCCACTCCGGGCAGCAGCTTTACCACCACAAGAACCAGCAAAAACGCCAGCACCACACACTCATAGAATCCTGCACCCACCGCAAGCCCGACGCAAGCACTTACCCAAAGGCCAGCGGCGGTGGTCACACCCTTTACCTGCTGTCGCTGGGTGACCAGAATGGTACCTGCACCCAGGAAGCCAATGCCATTGATGACCTGCGCACTGAACCGGGTAACGTCAATTTTGGCAGGATCCTCCAACCCCGCCGGGATCCAGACGGACTGCATCATCTCAACCTCATACTGCCCCAGCAGTACGGTCAGAGCGGAGCCAAGACACACCAGCATATAGGTGCGGAGCCCCGCAGCCCGTCCCTTCCGGGTACCCTCCATTCCCATCGCACCGCCAAAAAACATGGCAAGCGTCAACCGAAGCAGGACAGCCGGGTAGGTAAATTCTCTTAGATAATCTAAAGCTTCAATCACAATGGCACCTCTTTTCTCTTAAAAAAAGTCAAGACCACCGACAAAACCGGTGGTCTTGACTTTAAGGAATACGATCAACGTAATCGTCCTTATTTGGTGGAGCCGAGGAGAATCGAACTCCTGTCCGAAGGCAACTTGACAAGACTTTCTTCGAGCGCAGTTTGTTATTTACATTCCCTCAACCATGCGGAAACAAACACCCTCATGGAATCAGTAGCTTCATAATGCATGGTGTACGCAAAGCTTTGTACACGCACGGGCTCCACTCAAATCACACCCGAGCCCGGCTCGTGGACCTTCCGGGGCGGATGGGCGCCTAATTAGGCAGCCAGGGCAACAGTATTGTTGTCAGTTAAATTTAGAAAAGTACCCGTTTTATCGTGGTCAGGCGCCACGGCTCGCTTATCCGGCCTCACTACCCCCGTCGAAACCAGTACGGCCCCATATAACGAGGATTGCTGGGAACCACCCTGCCCCCGCAGGGGCAGAGTGGATATGCTTTAGAATCTGCCGTAGGGATCGGGCAGCTTCTTGGGTTCGGGATAGGTCTCACCCTTGGTGTCTACCGTGATGGAGGCGATCTTCTGCTCTACAACAGGACGGTCACCTGCGCCGGTTCTGGTGGTTGCAATGGCATCCACCACATCCATGCCGGAGGTCACCTTGCCGAAGGCGGCATACTGACCGTCCAGATGCTTGGCATCCTGGTGCATGATGAAGAACTGGCTTCCGGCGGAGTTGGGAGAGGAAGAACGTGCCATGCTCAGAACGCCCCGCTTGTGCTTCAGGTCGTTCTTCACGCCGTTGTACAGAAACTCACCCTTGATGCAGTAGCCGGGGCCGCCCATGCCGGTGCCATCGGGGCAGCCGCCCTGGATCATGAAGTCCTCAATGACCCGGTGAAAAATCAGGCCATCATAGTAGTTGTGATTGCACAGATCAATGAAGTTGTAAACGCTCTGGGGCGCCTTATCCGGGTACAGTTCGCCCTGGATCACACCGCCGTTTTCCATGGTGATCTCAAAAGTAGGATTTGCCATTGTTAATATCTCTCCTTCATAGCCCGGTCAATCTGACGCTTTGCGTCCTTCTCAGCCGCAGCCTGTCGTTTGTCATACAGCTTTTTGCCCTTACACAGACACACCTTGACCTTGACCCGGCTGCCCTTAAAATAGACAGACAGCGGGATCAGAGAATAGCCATCCTGCTTGACCTTACCCAGCAGGCGCATGATCTCCCGCTTGTGCATCAGAAGGCGGCGGGGACGGCGGGGATCTACGTTAAATCGGTTGCCGTGATCATAGGGGGAGATGTGCATCTGGTTCAGGATCACTTCGCCATTTTTGATGCCGCACCAGGAGTCCTTCAGGTTCAGCGTACCTGCCCGGATGGACTTGACCTCCGTGCCCACCAGCTCAATACCCGCCTCGATTTCTTCCTCCACGAAATACTCGTGATAGGCCTCCCGATTCCGGGCCATGACCTTAATGCTTTCCTTTTCCAGATCCCTCACCTCCCTGCTTTTCTTGTCTATAGTATACCATAGTTGTCAAGAGGATAAAAGCATTTGTGCTCTGCCAATGTGATCATTTTTCGCAAACGATTTTGACCTTGAATCTTTCGCCGATCTCAGAAGCGAAACAGATCCTTGATCTGTGAAAACAAAGACGGCCTTGTCTCCTCCACATTACCGGCAGGAAGATAGTAGTTTTCTCCAAAGAAGGAAACCGCATACCACAGCTGCCCCTTGGTATTGACGGTGCTGCCGCAGATATCCACCCGGTCTCCCTGCTCCAGCTGGGTGACAGGAATGGAGCGGGCATCCACGCTGTTGGAACAGGGCAGACTCATCAACGCCGTGGGCTGGGTTGCTTCCACGGTTTTTTCTTCAAATTCCTGCTGCTGGGTGCAGCGCTGAAGATAGATCTCCGGCAGTTCACACTGGGAGGCCACCAGAAGGGTGTCTACGGCATCCTGGTTTTTATACAGGTCATACATTTCGTCTTGCAGCAGGAACCGGTTGATGGTCACACAGCCCACCTTCTGATCCACCCGGAAGCGGCCATATCGGGAATAGTAGGTCGATACGATCAAATTGGCGAAGTCGATCCATTCCCCGTCCCCCACCAGCAGGCAACCGGCAGACCACATGGCTTTTTCAATAATGTGGTTGCCTGTCCGGGTGTGGATGTTGATGGCATTGGCCGCACTGGGGGTAAAACCATCCGGGGTCATGTAGATGGCTGCAATGGTGTCATTTTCGTAGGTGGTGCGCATGTGCAGGGCCTCGTAGGCACCGGCGTGGTAGACGGAGTACAGCTCATAGGTTCCATCGCAGATGGTAGCCGGGCCGACCTTGCCCACGCCCTCCAGCCGCCATGCGCCATATTCCAGAGGGCGATCCGGCAGCGTGCTGCAAGCATCGTTAAAATACACCACTTCCGGTCTTCCCTGCTTGTTGAGCCGCACCACAATGCACACGGCGGAAACCCGGTAATAGCTCAGATCGGACAGCATAATATCGTCCATATTATCCGAGCAGCCCTCAAAGAAAAACACTGCGCTGTAGCCATCTGCCAGCGTTTTGCGGATGGTCATGTTCTCCTGAAGGTAATAGCTCAGCATGGATTCTGCATAGTGTCTGCGCTCTCTGCTGCGGATATAGCCAGACAAGCTGACGGTGGGGCTCTGAGCCTCTGCCCTGGGCAATGTCGGCAGCAGCAGGCAGAGTGCCAGACAGAAACAGGCAAAACGAAGCATGATTTTTTTCATGGGTGATCCTCACATTTTTACGGCATTCCCCACAATTTATCGAAACCCATAGGCCAAATTGCATGGTTGCCTTATGTCTGGCAACATTTTACCATATTTCCCCTTTTTCGTCAATCCGCAGAAAATCAGACCGGAGCACTATCATTTCGTACTCCGGTCTGGCTTTTATCCCAATTTAACCAATTTGCAAAGCATCTGATAGCCCGCCAGCATTGTCTTGCCGCGCATCTTCCAGGGCATCCACTTCATGGTCGCAGGCATTCCCCTGTGAACCAGGAAATGATACAATTCCGGATCCTGCTCCTGAATGTGCTGCCACAGCTCCTCGTGGGCGGCAATCCGTTCCGGCTCATCACCGCCGGAGCAGCAGAACATCATGGTATTGAGCATGATGGCGCTGAGGCAGTGAAGCATATACCGGCGCAGCGGAGGCTGCATCTGCCGAATTTCCTCATAGGTGTAGGCATCCGCCATGCAGCGCATCACCCGAAGCTGCTGGTCGTAGCGTTTGGTAAAGTTTTTGATGTTTACCGACTGATCATCCCGGCCGATGAAATAGTTATAAAGATCCACATCCAGATAGAAAATGGTTCTCATCAGCGGCAGGGGCTTGTAGGCAAAGTAGTTGTCTACATAGAAGGTGTGCTCCGGCAGCTGGGTATCGCTTTCCCGCAGCCGCTGGGTCTTATACATCAGACTGTGCATCAGCAGTACCTGAGAGCCTACAAACAGCCCCACATCGTCCCAGGTGCAGAAGGTGTTGGCCGGGAACTGTCTGTGCCACTTGCGAACGAACTGGGTATGATCATAGACATGGTCATAGGTAAAGTTGGTAATATACAGATCCGGCAGCTTATTTTCCGCCATATGGGTACGAATGGTATCCAAAAGCGTCTTCAGGGCATCTGCATTGACCCAGTCATCGGAATCCACCACCTTGTAATAAAGGCCCGTGGCTTCATCCCGGCCCCGGTTGACAGCAGAACCGTGTCCGCCGTTTTTCTTATGGATGGCGCGAACTATGCTTGGGTATTTTGCGGCGTATTCATCGGCAATGGCGGCAGTATTGTCCGTAGAGCCGTCGTTGATGATCAGAATTTCCACGTCCTCACCGCCGGTAAGAATGGTATCGACGCAGTGACGCAGATAGTTCTGGGAGTTGTAGCTGGGGATGGCAAAGCTGATCAGTTTCATTCTGTTTTGATTCCTTTATGCAAATTCTTTCTCGGCAGTGCAGAGGGCAGAAGCGATAACCGCGTCCATGTCGTAATAGCGATATTCTGCCAGGCGGCCGCCAAAAATCACATTTTCCTCCTGTGCCGCCATGGAATGATAAGCGGCATAGAGGGCACTGTTTTTCTCGTCGTTGACAGGGTAATAGGGTTCATCTCCCGGCTTCCATTCCGAGGAATACTCCCGGCTGATGACCGTTTTCGGCAGATCATTTCCCTGGCTGTCCTTGCCGAAGCGGAACCATTTGTGCTCAATGATCCGGGTCCAGGGAGTCTCCCGGTCGGTGTAATTTACCGCCGCATTGCCCTGGAAATTGGGGATCTCCAAAAGCTCTGTTTCAAAGCGTACACTGCGGTACTCCAGAGGGCCATGACAGTACCCAAAGTAGGCATCCACAGGGCCGGTGTAGACCACCTTCCGGGCAAGACTTTGAAGAGAGGCTCTGTTTTCCAGGAAGTCTACCCCCAGCCGAACCTCGATCCCCTCCAGCATCGCCGCCACCATGGCAGTGTAGCTCTCCACGGGAATGCCCTGATATTTGGCATTGAAATAGTTGTTGTCAAAGGTATAGCGCACCGGCAGGCGGCGGATAATGAATGCAGGCAGATCCTTGCAGTCCCGGCCCCACTGCTTTTCGGTGTAGCCCTTCACCAGCTTTTCGTAGATATCCGTGCCCACCAAAGAAATGGCCTGCTCCTCCAGATTCCTGGGCTGGGTGATCCCAGCCGCCTTGCGCTGGTCTTCAATGACCTGCTGGGCCTGCTGCGGGGTCACAACCCCCCACATACGGTTGAAGGTATACATATTAAAGGGCAGAGAATAAAGCTCCCCTTTGTAGTTCGCCACAGGAGAATTGGTAAAGCGGTTGAATTCGGAGAAGCGATTCACATAGCGCCATACCCGATCGTCATTGGTGTGGAAGATATGGGCACCATATTCGTGCACCTGAATGCCCTCCACCTCTTTGCAGTAGACATTTCCGGCAATGTGATCCCGCTTGTCCACCACAAGAACGGAAAAGCCCTTGTCGGCTGCCTGGCGGGCAAACACGGCACCAAACAGTCCTGCACCGACTACCAGATAATCATACATGGATTTTTCTCCTTTCCCAAATGACTTTGTCCGGATTATGTAAGCTTATTATATAGAAAAGCCGAAAAAAGTCCAGCATTTTTCCTATAAGGTTTTCTTAAGATATTACTATATTCCGATTGTTTCGACAGCGTTTTTCAAAATATGCGGATATCCTGACAGAAAAGGGCTTCAATATTCTGAAGATCCTCCATCTCTGCCAGCTGTGCGCCCATCTGCGCCAACTGTTCGGCAGCCTCACTGCCATCCCGGAAGCAAAAAACGCTGCTCCACCCGGCCCGTAGATTTTTCATCGTTCCATCCCAGGTTCCGCCTTTTCCCACGGATGCCTGAGCCACGAATACCACCGTACCCAGGGCATGAATACAGCGGTTGCGGCCAATGGCCCGCTGGGCAGAGAAGGGATCGTCAAATCCATCCTCGCTGAGAAAAAGCACACGGTCTGTAACAGGGTGCTCTGCCAGCGCATCAGGTACAATGCTGATCACCCCGCCCCCGGCCTGCAGGCAGGCATTCTGCGCCGCCTGATCTGCTCCCCGGGCATTGCCGGACACCAGCACAAAGCCCTGTTTGGCAGCCTGAAATCCCACCGCTTCAGCAAAGGCCCGGTTGGCTTCCCGCAAATCCCGGCTGCCTACCAAAGATACCGCGGGCCGATTCAAAAGGCTTCTGTCCCCCTTGGCCCACAGGCATCCGGGGCTGTCCGCCCCCAGCCGCTGTCGCAGCCGGGCAGGATATCCGTTACTGACCCGGGTAATGGGAACACAGTCTGCCGCTTTCGCTCTGCGCAGATAGTGGCTTAGAAGTTCTTCCTCCTCCAAAAGGGACAGAATATGCTGCGCCCCTTCCCTGCCGTAGCCCAGCTGCACCAGGTCAGATAGCTTCAGTTCCCGCTGTGTCTGGGGACATTTCATGGTCTGCACCCGCTGCGCCAAAATACGAAGCTGGGCATCTGTCAGCGGTCGGCGCTCCGGATTTCCAAGGTGGCTGCACAGCAGCAGAAAGCCCCGCTCTGCGGCGATCAACGCAGCTTTCTCCGAGGCTTGGGCAGTTCCTTGATCTCCTCCACGGTGAGTTCTCCGTCGGCACCCAGAACCATGGGTGTCACCGTAAACTGGCAGAATTTACAGATCTCATCCAGCTTTGCCTTCTCCGGGAAGTTGCTGACCATGCTCCAGGCAACGCCCTTGCGCTTTGCCCGGCCGGTTCTGCCCACACGATGAACATAGTATTCGTTTTCTTCGGGAATGTCATAGTTGATGACACAGTCCACATCGTCCACATCAATGCCCCGGGAGGCCACATCCGTAGCCACCAGAATGGCCAGCTTTCCATCCCGGAAACGCTGCATGGTCTTCTCTCGCTGGCTCTGGCGGATATCGCCATGGATGCACTGGCAGTCCATCCCCGCCCGCTGGAAATCGTCGGTCAGCCGCTGGCACATGTGCTTGGTATTGCAGAAAATGATCACCCGTTCATAGCCCTGGGTGCGGATCAGGCGCAGAGCCGTTTCTGCCTTTTCCAGAGGGGTGCAGGTCAGGCTGTACTGGTCGATATCCGGCCGATCCTCCTGCTTGGCTTCCACAGTGATCTCCACCTCGTCCCGCTGGTACATCCAGGAGACCGTCATCACCTCCTGGGAGATGGTGGCGGAGAACAGGCCCAGATTCTTCCGGTTCTTCACCTTTTCAATGATCCGGGTCACGTCCTTGAAAAAGCCCATATCCAGCATCCGGTCGGCTTCATCCAGAACGACCGTCTGGATCTTATCCAGGCGGATGGTTTTGCGGTTGTAGTGATCCATCAGGCGGCCGGGGGTGGCAACCACGATCTGGGGCTTCTTTTCCATCTGCTTGATCTGGCCGCCGATTCCGGCACCGCCATAGAGAACGGCTACCCGGATGCCCTGGAAGTATGCCAGCAGTCCTCTCAGCTCGTCACCGATCTGAATGGCCAGTTCCCGGGTGGGAGCCAGGATCAGGCCCTGCACTTCCTCCAGCTGGGGATCCACATGCTCAATCATGGGGATTCCAAAGGCAAAGGTCTTGCCGGTTCCGGTAGGTGCCTTGGCGATTACATCCTTCCAGGCCAGAAATTGCGGAATGGCCTCGGCCTGGATGGTGGTGGGGTATCCATAGCCCTTCTTTTCCAGGGCTTTCAGCATAGCCTCGGACAGGCCAAGGCTTTCAAAGGTAATATCAGACATATCTTTCTTTCCTTCATCACATAATTCTTCACGCTAATTGTAGCATATATTTATGGATTTGCAACCGAAATCTTCTCCCCTTCCCATTCCCTGTTTCCACAAAATTTCCAATTTGGAAACCGGTCAGGAATGGACAAAACGCCCCGACTGTGGTATATTGTATTTTATGATATTATGTCCATACTGTAAGGAGAATGGAAATGGGTAAACTCATTGTAATAGAAGGAACCGACGGTTCCGGGAAATCCACCCAGTTTCGGATGCTCACAGACCGTCTGGAGCGGGAAAAACGGGTATTTCAGAAGCTGGTATTTCCCCAGTATGCAGAGCCCAGCTCTGCGCTGATCCGGATGTACCTGAATGGGGAATTTGGCAGCAAACCAACAGATGTGAACGCCTACGCCGCCTCGGCTTTCTTTTCCGTGGATCGGTACGCTTCCTACAAGAAGGTCTGGGGAATATGGTATGAAGAAGGCGGTCTGGTGATTTCCGATCGGTATACCACCTCCAATGCCGTCCATCAGGCCTCTAAGGAATCCGGTCAGGCTCAGCAGACCTTTCTGAAATGGCTCTATGAATTTGAATATGAAAAGCTGGGGCTACCCCGGCCGGATCTGGTGGTGTATCTGGATGTACCCACGGACTTTACCGAAGCCCTGCTTCGCCACCGGGAAGCTGACGCCCACACCAATGCCGACATTCACGAGCAGGACACCCAATACCTGGCTACCTGCCGCCGCACCGGAAAAGCCGCCGCCGAGTTCTACGGCTGGACGGTGATTGAATGTGTCCGGGATGGAAAAATGCGCACCATTGAAGATATTCACGAAGAAATCTACCGCCATGTGGCGGCCTGTCTGGAGGATTAATTATGGTTTATATACTGCTGGGAACCGGCTTTGAAGAAACCGAAGCCATCGCCCCCCTGGATCTGCTGCGCCGGGCCGGTGTGGAAACTGCCACCGTCGGTCTGACCGGAAAAATTGTATACGGCAGCCACCACATCGGCATCGAAGCGGATCTGCTGCCGGAGGATATGGACTTTGATCGGATGGAAATGATCGTACTGCCCGGTGGTCTGGGTGGTGTTGCCACCGCCCGTGCCAGCCGGGAGGCTATGAGCGCCCTGAAAACCGCATGGGACAGCGGCAAGTATGTAGCTGCGATTTGCGCCGGGCCTACCGTTCTGAGTGATCTGGGCATCACCAACGGCAAAAATGCCACCTGCTACCCCGGCTGTGAGGACGGCATGGGCACAGCCAAAATCCAGGAAAACGCTGCTGTCGTTCAGGATGGGCGCCTGATCACCGGCACCTCAGCCGGCTGTGCCATTCCCTTTGGTCTGAAACTCATTGAAGCCCTGAAGGGCAGCGCCGAAGCGGAATGGATTGCCAAGCAGATCGTCATCCGCTGATAGGAGGAACACATGGAAAACAAAGAACACCCTGAATTGACCCCTTCTGACCCTCCCGCCCGGGAGCCGGATGCCCAGGAGACATCCACCGGGTTTGTGGATTATTTTGCAGATATTCTGCCGGATCAGCCGGTGACCGAAGATAGCACCGACCAGTCTTCCGCACCTGCTGCACTTCCGGAGGAACCTGCGCAATCACCCAGTGAGGAAGAAGATGCCCCGGATGCGGATCCCGAAGTCCTTTCTCAGATCCAGTCTGCCATCGCAAACATCATTTCCCAGGAATCCACGGCTCAGCAGGCGCGGATCCAGCAGGCGCAGGAGGATCCCGATCCAACCATCACCATCCCCGTGCCCAAAGCCGAACATCCCCGCCCCCGGCCCCGGGTGCAGGAAGTCACTGCTCCCGAAGAACCCGCCGAAGCTGCCGCCAATTCTGGGGCAGCCGAAGAACCCGTTTCCGAAGTAAAGGAACCCGTTTCTTCTCAGCAGGCCTCGATCCCTGTGTCTGACGAACCTTCCGAGGAGGCCCCTGTCCCCGATGAACCGGTATCGGAAGAGGTTCCCCAGGAGGAGCCGCCCCTGTCCCCCATCCCCCATCTGGGACGCCCGCCCCGCAAGGGTCGGCCCAAGCGCCGCAGAGGTGAGTTCCTCTTTGGCATCCCCCAGATTGCCGTAACCGCTGTCTGGCTGGCCATTATTCTCATCACCGGTGTCACCCTGGGACGGCTGATCTGGGTCTGCGCCTCGGATGTGCTGGCCTTCAACCGTGAAGACAAGGTGGTAACCATCTCCGTCTATGAGTCCGATACCATGGATGACATCATTCAAAAGCTCTATGACGGTCAGCTGATCCGCTACCCGGGGCTGTTTAAGCTCTATGCCGATCTGGCCGTGGATGAGGGCGAGATCCAGCCCGGTATCTGGGATCTGAACACCCTGTACGACTATCACGCATTGGTCAAAATGATGTCCCCCAGCTCCAGCCGTTCCGTTGTGGAGGACGTGCTGATCCCCGAAGGCTTCAGCTGCCGTCAGATTTTTGCTCTGCTGGAGGAAAACCGTGTCTGCACCGCCAAGGATTTGGCCGAGTATGCCGCCAGCGGTGAGCTGAAGGACTACTGGTTCCTGGAAAATGTCACCCGTGGAGATCAATACTGCCTGGAAGGCTTCCTCTTCCCGGATACCTATGATTTCTACAAAAACTCCTCTCCCAGAGATGTTTTGGAAAAAATGCTGGACAACTTTGAATATCGTTTCACCGAGGAAATGCGTACCCAGCTGGATACCCTCAACGCCAATGTGACCAAGGGTACCTTTGATGTTCACGATGTGGTCATTGTCGCCTCTCTCATTGAAAAGGAAACTGCAAACAATGAGGAAAGCCCCAAGATTGCTTCCGTTATCTACAACCGTCTGTTCAACTGGGGCGGAAATCCTGCTTATCTGAACATTGACGCTGCCATCATCTATGCCCTGGGCGGCAAGACCGATCTGACAACCGAGGATCTGAAGATCGACAGCCCCTACAACACCTATACCCACACCGGCCTGACTCCCGGTGCCATCGCCAACCCCGGTCTTGCCAGTTTGAAGGCTGCACTGAATCCCGAAACCACCAATTACTATTTCTACGTTCTGGATCCCTCTGTGGGAACCCACAAGTTCTCCACCACCCTGGACGAACACAACGCATTTATCGCCTCTTTGGAGTAACCTTATGAGAAAATTAGAATTACTGAGTCCTGCCGGAGACATGGAACGGCTGAAAATGTCTGTGCTTTACGGTGCAGATGCAGTCTATCTGGCAGGCACTGCCTTTGGTATGCGCTCCTTCGCCGGGAATTTTTCCCCGGAGGAGCTGCCCCTGGCAGTGCGCTACGCCCATGACCACGGTGTAAAGTGCCATGTGACCGTGAACACCATGCCCCGCAATGATGAGATCGCCCAGCTGCCCGCCTATCTGGAGCAGCTGGACGATGCCGGGGTGGATGCGCTGATCGTTGCGGATCTGGGTGCTTTTACCCTGGCAGGGAAATATGCCCCCCACTGCCAGCGCCATATCTCCACCCAGCAGTCTATTGCCAACTATGAATGTGCCCAGGCCTGGTTTGACCTGGGTGCATCCCGGGTGGTGCTGGCCCGGGAGCTGGGGCTGGAGGAGATCTGCACCATCCGTCAAAAGGTGGATCCCCGTCTGGAAATTGAGACCTTCGGCCACGGTGCCATGTGCGTCAGCTACTCCGGCCGGTGTCTGCTGAGCAATTACATGACCGGACGGGACTCCAACCGGGGAGCCTGCGCCCAGCCCTGCCGCTATCAGTACGCCCTGATGGAGGAAAAGCGTCCGGGAGAGTACTTCCCTGTTTTTGAGGATGAAAAGGGAACCTACATTCTCAATTCCCGGGATATGTGCACCATCGACCATCTGAAGGATCTGATGGATGCCGGGATCGACTGCATCAAAATCGAAGGCCGTGCCAAATCTGCCTACTATGCCGCCATCGTCACCGGTGCCTACCGCCATTGCATTGATGACATCGCCGCCGGCCGCCCAATCGACCCGGTTTGGCGTGATGAGGTGAAACACGTCTCCCACCGCATCTATTCCACCGGCTTCTACTACGGCTACCCCGGGCAGTACACCGAAAATTCCCGGTATATCCGCCAGTGGCAGATCGTTGCCAGAGTGGACAGCTGCGACGGCAATGGTGTGGCTCTGTGCAGTCTGAATAACAAATTCTGCCAGGGAGCGGAGCTGGAGGTCGTAGGGCCGGATCTGCGCCCCTTCTCCATCACCGCCCAGGGCATGACAGACCTGGAAGGAAATCCTCTGGAGGAACCCCGCACACCCCAGATGCAGTTCTACATTCCCCTGCCCAAGCCGGTGCCGCCTCTGAGCATGATCCGCCGGGCGGTGGATCTGTCGGCCAAGTAAGCTGCGCCCCATCATTGGGATCCGGGGAGGCACCTGCATTGATTTTCTTGGAAACAAAACGGCTTTATCTGCGCAATACCATGGCAGGCGATGAAGATGTGATGGTGGATTACCGAAACAATGAAATCTGTTCCCGCTATCAAAAAGGACAGGTACGAGACTACCACAGCATTTCTGATCTTGTCTTTCGCCACCGCAATGACACTTTTTCTGTGGATACTCCCTTTATGGTTGCTGCTGCCCTCAAAGAGAGCAACGAAATGATCGGTGAGATTGTTGTCCGTCCCAAGGATAATATTCTGTTTATCGGCTACACCTTTTCCTACAAATACCATCGTCAGGGATATGGGTTTGAGGCACTTTCTGCCTGTATCCATACTCTGCATACCTTAGCTCCCGGCTGGGAATTCGTCAGCTTCACCCATCCGCAAAACGCAGCAAGCATTGGATTGCTGCTGAAGCTGGACTATCGGGATTATGGTTATATTTCTGCTGTAGAATCCCAGGTTTTTGGAAAATGGATCGATCCGGAACGAAAATTCCGCAAAAACTGATTAAAATCGAAAAACGGAGGCATGACCGCATTGCTGCGCATCATGCCTCCGTCTTTTGTTTTGATCTTATACCTCGTAATCCACTGCACAGCGGGAGCTGATCAGATGGAAGAACTGAGATTTTGCTGCAACATGCAGCGGGTGCTCTGCATAGGCTGCCAGAGTCTCCATATCCTCCAGCTCTGCATAGAGGACAAAGTCCGCACCGCCGGTGCAGCGCTCCACCTCGGCATAGAGCAAGCCGGGGATCTTTCCGCACAGGGGCTCCAGAACCTCAGACGCTGTTCTGGCGACCTGATCCTTGTCCTCCCCTTCTTTCACTTGAAACAGAACAATATGCTTGACCATGGTTTTTTCCTCCTGTGAGAAAATATACCGGAGCTACAGGTTGCAGCTCCGGTATGATTTTACAAGTTACTCAGCGTCAGCTTCCTCAGCCTGCTCCAGAAGAGCGCGGATGGACAGGGAGATGCGCTTGTTCTCAGCGTCAACATCGGTGATCTTGACCTTGACATCCTGACCCTCGGTCAGAACATCCTCAGGCTTGCCAATGCGCTTGTCAGCGATCTGAGAAATGTGAATCAGGCCGTCAACGCCGGGCAGGATCTCTGCGAAAGCGCCGAAGGTCATCAGCTTCACGATCTTGGCGTCCACAACGTCGCCAACATTGTACTTGGTCATGAACTGATTCCAGGGGTTCATCTCGGCGGTCTTGTAGCCCAGAGAGATCTTGTGCTTCTCGGGGTCGAAGGAGATGACGTAAACATCAATCTCATCGCCAACCTTCACAACGTCAGCGGGAGTCTTGATGCGGTTCCAGCTCAGCTCGGACACGTGAACCATGCCGTCCACACCGCCGATGTCCACGAATGCGCCGTAGGAAGTCAGGGACTTCACAACGCCGTGGTACTTCTTGCCGACCTCGATCTCGGACCAGATCTTCTCCTGGTTGGCCTTGCGGGCCTCAGCGGTCACGGCACGGATGGAGCCGATGACGCGGCGGCGGGCACGGTTGACCTCGGTGATCTTCAGCTGCACGGTCTTGCCAACCATGCCAGCCATGTCGCCGCCCTTGGCGATGCCGGACTGAGAAGCGGGGATGAACACACGGATGCCCTTGACATTGCAGACCAGGCCGCCCTTGTTCTCCTCGGTGATGGTGCCTTCGACAGTGGTCTTCTCCTCTGCCCAGGTAGCCATATCGTCCCAAACCTTCAGGCCGTCCAGCTTCTTCTTGGACAGCTGCACAGTGCCTTCCTGGTCATTGACGCGGACAACGAACACTTCGATCTCGTCGCCAACCTTCAGAATGTCCTCTGCCTTCACAGAAGGATCGTTGCTGACTTCGTCATAAGGAATGTAACCGGCGTGCTTGGTTCCCAGATCGACCTGGACTTCAGTGTTACCGATAGCGGTAACGATACCAACAACCTTGTCTCCTGTATTTAAAGTCTTGATGGACTGTTCCAGCAGTTCAGCGAAGTTTTCCTCCTGCCCAGCCTCAACATTGATAATTTCGCTCATAGTCTTGTTGACCTCCTTTATAATCCACGCCGGAGTCGACGCACCGGCAGTGATTCCAACATCAGTAACACCGCAAAAGTCCTCCGCCTTCAGATCGGCGGCGCTGTCCACCAGGAAAACGTGATTGCAGTGTTCACGGCAAATCATTGCAAGCCGGCCTGTGTTGGAACTTTTTGGGTCTCCCACAACGACCATGGACTGACATACTTCACTCAATTCCGCGGCTTCGCTTTGCCTATACTCAGTTGCTCTACATATTGTATCAAAAATTTTTACGTTAGTAAACTGTTTTTTTGCAAATTCAACGCACGATTTCCACAAAGATTCCGTAGAAGTTGTCTGGCAAACCATGCAAATTGCCGAATCTTTCTGTTCCGGGTGGTCATTTGCCCACTTTTCCAGGCCTTCCGGTCCAGAAAAAACCAATCCGCCGCTGCACCAGCCGGCAATCCCCTCCACCTCCGGGTGGGTCGGGGTGCCGATGATCACAGGCAGCCGCCCCTCCTCCTGGGCACGGCTGACAATACTGTGGATCCGTTTGACAAAAGGACAGGTGGCATCCACAATCTGGGCACCGGTTTGTTCCAGCCGCTGATAAACCTGTCGGGAAACACCGTGGGAGCGGATGATCACCGTCTGACCGGGTTTGGCCTGCTCCGGCTCATCAATGACCTGAACGCCCATAGTCTCAAACCGATCCACCACATGGCGGTTGTGGATAATGGGGCCAAGGGTCACCACATTCTGCCCGGACTGGGCCGCCTGCTCCACAAGCTCCACTGCACGGCTGACACCAAAACAGAATCCGGCACTTTTGGCGACCCGGACGCTGCTCATTGGGCCACCTTCTTCTGGATGATCTCCCGAATGGCAGCAACAACACCGTCAATGTCCAGTTCCGAGGTATCCACCTTCACAGAATCCCGGCACATTTTCAGCGGTGCAATCTCCCGATGGGTATCCTGGTAGTCCCGCTGCTGAATATCCTTGAGGATCTTCTCGTAATTGACCTTCTGTCCCTTGGCCAGCAGTTCCTCGGTGCGCCGCTTGGCACGAACCTCCGGCGAGGCCGTCAGGAAGATCTTCACCGTAGCCTTGGGCAGCACCACAGAGCCGATGTCCCGGCCGTCCATGATGACATTGTACTGCTTCGCAACATCCCGCTGCATATCCAGCAGCATTTCCCGGACAATGGCATGGGCAGCGATCACAGATGCCTTCTGGGAGATATCCGGGGTGCGGATATCCTCGGTCACATCCAGCCCATTCATAATCATGTGCTGCACGCCGTCTTCGTCGTATTCAATCCCGACATTCAGCTCATCAATGTAGCGGTTGATGCCGTCGATATCCTTGGGGGAAACACCCCACAGGGCAAAGAAGTAGGCAACGGTACGATAAATTGCACCGGTATCCACATACTTATATCCCAATTCCTTTGCCAGTCGTTTGGCGATGGTGCTTTTTCCCGCACCGGCAGGGCCGTCAATGGCGACGGATATCTTTTTAGCCATAGTAAAAACTCCTTTATGTTTTTTCTCTCAGCTTTGCCAGGGCGGCACCCTCCCGGGCCACCACCTCCTGGGCAGTCAGGCCCAGCTTTCTGCCTGTATCCTCCACGCTCAAGGGCAGGCCGCCTTCCAAACCGAAGCGAAGGGTCAGCAGCTGCTGATCCTGCTCCGGCAGGTCACACAGCAGATCGGCGATCCGCTGGCGCATCTGGAACAGGGCGGTATTTTCCACTGCCTGCTCATCCTCTGCCGATTCCTCCGGCGCTTCTTCCTCCGGGTGAACCTTTTCCATTCTCCGGGTGTTTTCCAGCATCCGGCGGATGGTGTCCGTCTCCTCCTGGGAAATATGCAGCTCCTGTGCGATCTCCTCCAGGGTGGGATTTCTTCCCAGATCCGACAGAAGCCGTTCATCCACTGCCCGGTAATCCTCCATGGCAATGCGAAGCTTCTGACCCAGACCGTTGGCATGGGCCTGCTGAATAATGGCCTTGGCCATATACAGCCGGATCCAGTGATCCCGGACAGCGGCATATTCTCCGTCCCGGTAGTCACAAATGGCCCGCCACAGGCCCAGGCTGCCCTCCTGGATCAGATCCAGCAGCAGCACGCCCCGGCCCACATATTCCCGGGCCAGCTGAACCACCTGGCGCAGGCCCAGGTTCGTCAGCTGTTCCATGGCCTTTTCACTGCCCTGAGCAGCCTGCTGTGCCAGCAGCACTTCATCTCCCAAAGCCGGAGCTGCCGCCACTTCTTCCAGGAACAAGCGCAGGGGATCATTTTCCCCCAGATTTTCCAACTGAAGGCCATCTTTGACCATCTGCATTTCCTGCCGCAGCCGCACTGCCGCATCGCCGCTGACCACATTTTGGGGCAGATCGGAAACGTCCAGCTCCATGCCGCCGTTTTCGATCAGCTGGAGAGCATCGTCCATTGCATCCTCCTGCTCTGCTTCCAGCATGGTCAGCAGGTGGGCGGCGGAGATCCGCTGCCCCGGCTGCACCCCATTCAGCCAGCGCTCCCAAGGGCTTTCCTCAAAGGAAATGTCCAAATGATTCATGATAAAAAGTCCTCCAATCCCATACTCAGGCCCATTTTTTGCAGCTTATCCATGGCCTGACTCTCGATCTGCCGTACCCGCTCCTTGGAGATGCCCAGACGCTTTCCGATATCCTCCAGGGAGTGGCATATCCCATCCTCCATGCCGTAGCGCAGCCGCAGGATCTGCTGCTGACGTGCATCCAGTGCCCCCAGCAGGGAATCAATGGCACGATCCAGCTCCTGCCGAACCAGTTCCTCCTGGGGCTGGAGCATCTGATCGTCCGGAATCAGGGTTCCCAGGGTGCTGTCCTCCTCGGTGCCCACAGGGGTATCCAGGGAGCAGACCTCCGGGGCTAGGCTCAATAGCTGCTCCACCTTGTCCGGCTGCATATCCAGCCGCTCGGCAATTTCCCCCACGGTGGGTTCCGTTCCCAGCTCCTGCCGCAGCTGTGCCGCAGCGGACTGGATCTTGCGGATCTTCTCCGCCGTGTGCTCCGGCACCCGGATCAAACCGGCGTGATTCATCAGATACCGGGAGATTCGCTGGCGGATCCACTTCGTAGCGTAGGTAGAAAAACGGTATTGCAGGGTATAGTCAAATTTTCTGGCTGCCGTCAGCAGACCAATGCTGCCCTCCTGGATCAGATCCAGCAGGGATACTCCTCTGCCTGCATATTCTCTGGCTATGGAAACCACCAGCCGCAGATTGGTGTTCACCATCTGCCGGATAGCGTTTTCATCCCCCTGGGCGCAGCGTTGGGCCAGAAGCCGCTCCTCCTCCTCTGTCAGCCGGGGAAAGCTGCGGATCTCCCGCAGGAACTGCCCCAGCTCATCCTCGGAGGATGCCCCAGCGGGCTGTTTTTCCATAAGCTTTGTCATCCTCTGATTCCTTTCTTTGCCTTCATAGCATCCCGGAGTGCCAGAATATCCGCATCGGAGCGCACTTCTCCGGCCTGATATTCTGACAAAATGGTGCGGATGCAGTCCTGAAAGGCCTGCTCATTGATAGGTGAATCGTGGCGCTGAAGAATACCTGCCAGATGCGCCATTTCCTCCGCCGTAAAGTCTGTCAGGATGCCCAGAGACACCTCGGCACCCTCGATATGCCGCTGCAGCAGCTGCCCAAAAGCCCGCCCCAGTACCTCTGAGGAAAAATGGCTTTGGGAAAGAACCCCCACCTGATCCAATAGGGCAGGCTCCTTCACGGCCATGGCAATCACAGTTTCCTCTGCCATGGCGGATTTCAGGTTGTCATAGCGGAAATTCCGGCTGTGGGGCTGTAGGTTCCGGGCAGGAGACAGGTCGATTTTCTCTTGTTTTTTCTTTTCCCGTGCGGTGCGGCTTCGATAAGCCTTGTCCACCTCGATTTTAAAGGCATCGTAGCTGATGCCCGCCGCCTCTGCGGCTCTGGTTCCATAGACCTCCCGCTGAACGGCATTGGTCAGGGAGCTGATAAATCGGGAGGCCTCTGCCAGATACTGGATCCGCTGGCTGTCCTCCTTCAGGTCATATTTGCGCATAATGGCCCGGAGCTGATATTCCACCCGGTTGCTGGCATCCTCCAAAAGGAGCTTGAACCGGTCGGCGCCAAACTTTTTCAGATACTCATCCGGATCCTTGGCGTCCTTCATTTGCAGCACCTTTACTTGAAGACCGGCCTTTTCCAGCATGGGAATGGCCCGCTGGGTGGCGTTTTGTCCGGCGTTGTCGCCGTCGTAGATCAGCACTACCTGTTCGGTATACCGGGCCAGGAGGGCTGCGTGTTCCTCTGTCAGAGAGGTTCCTAAGGAGGCAACAGCACAGTCAAAGCCGTACTGATGCAGGGCCACCGCATCCATGTACCCTTCCACCAGGATCAGGTAGCCCAAACTGCTCTTTTTGGCCAAATTCAGGGCAAACAGATTTTTCCGTTTGTTGAATACCATGGATTCCGGGGAATTGAGGTATTTGGGGGTGGAATCATCCATGACACGACCGCCAAAGCCGATCACATTGCCCCGGACATCAATAATGGGGAACATCAGCCGGTTGCGGAAACGGTCGTAGATATTGCCCTTCTCCCGGGAAACAGAGGCCAGGCCGGTCTGTTTTAATTCTTCATCCGTGTAGCCCTTGGCCCGCATGGCATCGCACAGGCTGGACCAGGAATCCGGGGCAAAACCGATACCGAATTTGGTCAGGGTAGACTTGGGCATCCCACGCTTTTGTGCGTAGGCCAATCCCTGTCTGCCTGCCTGGCCATAGAGCTGGGTGTGGAAGAAGCGGGCCGCTTCCTTATTCAGAGCCCACAGCCGCTCCTGCTGCCGATAGCGGGACTGATACTGTTCATCCTCCGGCACCTCCATGCCCACCCGTTTGGCCAGAGCACGGACGGCATCGGGGTAGCTCAGACCTTCGATCTCCATTTCAAAATTGATGACGCTGCCGCCCTTATGGCAGCCAAAGCAATAGTAAATTCCCTTATCCGGTGCAACGGAAAAGGATGCTGTTTTTTCACCGTGGAAGGGACACAGGCCAAACAGATTAGAGCCGGAGCGTTTCAGGCTCACATACTGTCCCACCACATCTTCGATTGGATTCCGGGCGGTGAGTTCGTCCAGAAATGACGGGGGAAATGCCATAATTGTTCCTCCTTCCCCAGAAATCTGTATAGAATGGTATTATTGTTTCCGACCCCGCAGGCATAAAATGCCCATGGTCAGATAGTAGGCAAATGCGGCAGCACCTGCCAGTAGAAAGGGTATGCTTTTGCCGGGTAGTCCCATGGCAATGAGGGCACCGCCCAGGAGCAACCCAGGGATGCTTCCCCACCATTTGCCTGCCAGCAGCAGTCCTGCCGCCAGGGCAGGCAGCAGAAGGATCAGCCACGCCCGGATCTGAAAAGCGCCGATCCCTCCTGCCAAAATGGCCAGCATTCCATAAAGCAGCCAGATGATCACTGCCGGCATGGTGTAGAGAACTCGTTTCAAGGGCATTTTCCCTTTCCTATCCCCGGACGTGCCAGCCCGCAGGAATAAAAATCTCTGTGTACTTATCTATGGCATAGTTATCGGTCATACCAGCAATGTAGTCGCAGACAGTGCGCTCCAACCCCTCAAAGCTCAGCTGGGGCTGAAAATCCTCCGGAATGGCCTCGGGGTGATCCACATAATAGTCAAACATACGCATCAGCATATCCTTGGCCTTGCTCTCCTCCCCCTTGGCAACCGGGTTGCGGTAGACATTGTCAAACATAAACGAGCGCAGATCCTTCAGTGCCGTTTCCACCTCCGGTGACAGGCAGATGGCTCCAGCCTGCCGGGAAACGCGGATAATGTCCGTTACCAGCGTATTGATCCGGGTGCTGTGGTCGTGACCCAGCACATCGGTAATGGACCGGGGAATATCCCCATTGGTCAGGATCCCTGCCCGAATGGCATCGTCAATATCGTGGTTGACATAGGCGATCTGGTCGCTGCGGCGAACCACCTTGCCCTCCAGCGTGCTGGCCCAGGTGTCACCGGTGTGGCGCAGAATGCCATTGCGCACTTCATAGGTCAGATTCAGCCCATTGCCATCCCGTTCCAGAATATCCACCACCCGAAGACTCTGCTCGTTGTGGCGGAAGGGCTGGCCCAGGCACTTCGTCAGTGCCACCTCTCCGGCATGGCCGAAGGGGGTATGCCCCAGATCATGGCCCATGGCAATGGCCTCAGCCAGATCCTCATTCAGTCCCAAGGCCCGGGAGATGGTGCTGGCAATCCGGGAAACCTCCAGGGTGTGGGTCATGCGGGTACGGTAGTGATCTCCCTCCGGTCGGAGAAAGACCTGGGTCTTATGTACCAATCGTCGGAAAGCCTTACAGTGCACAATGCGGTCAATGTCTCGCTGATAGCAGGTGCGCACATCCTCCTCCCGCTCCGGTTCCAGCCGGGGTCTGCCCCGGCTTTGGTCCGCAAAAGCGGCCTGAGGATTCAGCCTTCTGTGTTCCTGACGTTCCAGTTCTTCCCGTACAGTCATGACGATCCCTCCTTATGCATCTATGGGAAATGCCCGATACTCCTGTCCGATCTCCATTCCTTCCACCGTGCCGGAGGTCAGATCCGTCAGGCGTTCCAAAAATTCATTCGTTTTCTCTTGGGGGAACAGAAGCTCCAATTCCACCTCTGCTCCAAAATCCGTCTGCCGGATGATGCCGCCAAAGGCGGAAACCTCCAGCCGGATCCGTTCATAAAAGGGATAGGGGCAAGGGACGTACACCACCGTCCACACCCGCTTTATGGACTTTCCAGCCGCATCCACGGCAATTTTTGCACCCTTGGTGTAGGCCCGCACCAGACCCCCGGCCCCCAGCAGAATGCCGCCAAAGTACCGGGTCACCACGCAGACGATGTTCTGCAGGCCCTCCCGCTGCAAAACCTGGAGCATGGGCATCCCAGCTGTACCGCCAGGCTCTCCGTCATCGGAGAAGCGAACCGCACCGTCCCGGATGATATAGGCCCAGCAGTTGTGGGTGGCATCGTAGTGCTGCTTTTTCATCTGCTGGATTTTTTCCAGGGCCTCTTCCTCCGTCTCCACCGGCCAGACCCGACCGATGAAGTGGGATTTTTTCTCGTAAAATTCATCTTCGCCGAACTGGGTCGGCACCAGATATGCCTCCAAGGCTTACAGCTCCTTCACCACATATTCCCGAAGGCGGCCGTAGAGGATCTCATCCAGGATGGTGTCCACCTCAATGCCGTCGGCGGTATAGTCTACGGAGTGTACCTTCGCCCCGCTGTGCAGGGTATCCACCATGCCGCCTTTGGCATAGGGGAAGCGCAGCAGCACATGATGCCGGGATTTTTCCAGAGCCTGCTCAATGGCTTTCAGCAAGCCATCCATGTTGACACCCTTCTTTGCAGAGATTGCCACGGTATTCTTGCCCCGGGGAATCTCCTCGGAATAGACCCGATCGACCTTGTTATAAACCTTCAAAACCGGGGTTCCCGGCTTTGCCAGCTTGGCAATAAGCCGGTTGACAACGGCAATATGCTGCTCCAGATAAGGATCGGAGACATCAATGACATGCAGCAGAAGATCCGCATATTCCAGTTCTTCCAGAGTGGCCTGGAATGCTTCCACCAGATGGTGGGGCAGCTTGGCGATAAAGCCAACAGTATCGGACAGGATCACATCCAGGTTGTCAGAAACCTTCAGCTGCCGGGAGGTGGTATCCAGGGTATCAAACAGGCGGTCATTGGCCGGAATATCCGCTCCGGTCAGCTGGTTTAACAGGGTGGATTTACCGGCATTGGTGTAGCCTACAATGGCCACCACCGGAATGGAGTTTTTCAGTCTGCGCTCTCTCTGGACAGCGCGCACCTTGCGCACCTGCTCCAGCTCCTCCTCCAGCCGGTTGATCCGCTCCCGGATGTGACGGCGATCAGATTCCAGCTGGGGCTCACCGGGGCCTCTGGTGCCGATGCCGCCGCCCTGACGGGACAGGCTGGCACCCATGCCGGACAGTCGGGGCAGCAGATACTGGTACTGTGCCAGCTCCACCTGAAGCCGGCCCTCCCGGGTCTTGGCCCGCTGGGCGAAAATATCCAGGATCAATGCGCTGCGATCCAGCACGGTGACGCCGATAATCTCCTCCAGGGCCCGGATATTTCCCGGGGAAAGCTCGTTGTCAAATACCACCATATCGGATTCGGTGGCCTCTACCAGCATTTTCACCTCCAGAGCCTTTCCCTCACCAATGAAGGAATGGGGATCCGGGGTGTGGCGGTTTTGCAGAATTTTGCCGGTACAGAAGCCGCCGGCAGTCTCCAGCAGATCCTCCAGCTCGTCCAAGGTTGCCTCGGTGGCAACCTGCTCCTCGGAAAAGCAGCTGGCATTCAATCCCACCAGAACAGCACGTTCGATTCTCTTTCTCTCAGTAATCGCTTCCATTTTCGTTTCCTCCTCTTTTTTGGGAAAGTCGCGGTGTGGTCAGCACGCAGAAATCGCATTTACTTCCTTACAGTATACCACAAAACACCCCCTGGGAACAATCCCTTTCTTGTGGAAAATTGTAAATAAATAGAAAAAACCGCACCACGTTTCCGTGGTGCGGTCTGTGCGAATCTTACTTCAGGCCAAAACGCTTGTTGAAGCGATCAACACGTCCACCGGTGTCAACCAGCTTCTGTTTGCCGGTATAGAAAGGGTGGCACTTGGAGCAGATCTCAACGCGAATGTCCTTCTTGGTAGAACCGGTAGTAAAGACATTGCCGCAAGCGCAGCGGATGGTGGTCTGTTCGTAGTTGGGATGGATACCTTCCTTCATTTCGTTCACCTCTTTCGTATCAGTTAAAGGGCATACTGCCCTTAGCAATCTTCAATCGCCCGGATATCATAACACATAGATTCCAAAAAAGCAAGTGTTATTTTTCGTTTTTTTAAAAAACTTATCGGAAGCACTCCGGGTCGATCTTTTTATCCCGATAATAGTAGATTTGATCCTGCTGACCAACTTGCCGCAGGACACGGCAGGGGTTGCCGACTGCCACCACCCCGGCGGGCAGATCCTTTGTCACCACACTGCCGGCACCAACAACGGTATTATCCCCGATGGTAACGCCCGGCAGAACGATCACTCCGGCACCCAGCCAGCAGTTTTTGCCAATGCGCACCGGCAGATTGTATTGCAGTCCCTTGGCCCGGAGTTCCGGATTGATGGGATGCCCTGCCGTGGCCAGCACCACGTTGGGTGCCAGCATGGTATTGTCGCCAATGTAGATATGGGTATCATCCACAAAGGTAACGCCATAGTTGGCATAGACATTGTTTCCCAAATGGACATGGTGGCCGCCCCAGTTGGCGTAGAAGGGGGACTCAATATAGCAATTCTCCCCTACCTCGGCAAACAGCTCCGGCAGCATTTGTCTGCGCTGCTCCATCCGGATCCGGGGAATGCGGTTATAGGTATCCATCTTGTCCAGATAGGCCAGCTGCTCTGCCAGAATCTGGGGATCCATCGGCTGAAAAAGCACACCGGCGTGGATCTTCTCCCGCTCAGTCATGGTTTTTCCCCTTAAAATGCCCAGCGGCCGCTGCGGAACACGGGAACCACCCGGCCATCTTCACAGATGGCATCAATGTTCATGGTATCGCAGCCCACCATAAAGTCCTCGTGGATCATGGAGTCGTTAATGCCCAGCTGGCGGCACTCCTCCAGGGTCTTGCTGCCGAAGTCCACAATGGAATCCGGGAAACCATGTCCCAGAGCCAGGTGGCAGGCGGCATTTTCATCAAACAGGGTGTTGTAGAACAGCAGGCCGCTTTCGGCAATGGGGCTGTTCTGGGGAACCAGAGCCACCTCGCCCAGGTAGGCTGCGCCTTCGTCCATGGAGATCATGGTGTTCAGCAGTTCTTCGCCCTGCTCGGCCTTGGCCTCCACAGCCTTGCCGTTTTCAAAGCGGATCCAGAACTTGTCGATGATTTGGCCCTGATAGCTCAAGGGCTTGGTGGCATAAACGATGCCCTCTGCCTTGCCCCGCATGGGAGAGATAAAGCACTCCTCCGTGGGGATGTTGGGGTTAAAGAAAATACCCTGCAAATTGGTATCTCCGCCGCCGCACCAGCGGCCTTCGGGGATCAGACCAATGGTCAGGTCGGTGCCGTTGTCGGCAGTCAGGTGCACTGCGCTGGCATGCAGGTTGTTGAGGTAGCTGCAGCGCTCCTTCAGGTCGGCATTGTGCTGCTGCCAAGCCTGAACAGGATCCTCTGTGACCCGAGAGGTGAAGAGAATGGCTTCCCACAGCTTTTCAATAGCCTTGCCCTTGGGCAGGTCGGGGAACATCTTCTTTGCCCAGGCGGCACCGGGGACGGCAGCGATGCACCACTGCTCCCGGTTCTCCCGGCGGTCACGGTAGGGCTTCAGGATGGGGTAGCTCATCTGGCGGGCCTTGGCCTGCTTTTCGATGTTCATGCCCTTCAGGCCGTCAGGATCCTCGGAGCACAGCCACAGGCGGGCAGGCAGAACCTGGCAGTAATGCTCCTGCCGCGCCTTTTCCCATTCCTCCACAGTGCCCAGGGTCTTTACGGACTGACCGCGGACATGGATCTTTTCCAGGGGCTGATAGCTCCACTGGACAGTGACCTTACCGGCCTTGGCCTTGTAGGCCTCCTCTACCAGCATTTTCACAAATTCCGGCTGATCCAGCTCCGCAAGAATAATGACCTCCTGTCCCTTCTGGACATTCAGGCCGCAGCGGATGATCAGGTTTGCGTAGGAACGCAACACTGTTTTTTTCATATTTCAAGTCTCCTTTTCTGAGAGTATGTTACATTTTACCAAACTTTTCTCAAAAGGTCAATACAAGGATCGCCATACCTTGCACAAGTGTCCGGAATCTGCTATACTCGGTGCATCGAAAACACTGCGGAGGATATCACGATCATGCTGCAAGATACCATTCTTTCCCATCTTTCCCCGGATTATCCCTGGAAGGATCGGGTGCAATACTTTCCCACCATCGGTTCGACCAACGATGTGCTGAAGGATCTGGCAAAACAGGACGCACCCCACGGAACCGCCATTGTAGCCGGGCACCAAAGCGGCGGCCGGGGACGGCGGGGCCGCTCCTTCCACTCTCCGGAGGACATGGGCATCTATCTGAGCATTCTGCTCCGGCCAAACTGCCCACCGGAGCAGCTGATGCACCTGACCTGCGCCGTGGGTGAGGCAATGTGCGATGCCACAGAGCAAGCCTGCGGTCTGCGTCCCGGCATCAAATGGACAAACGACCTGGTTTTCGGCAAACACAAGCTGGGTGGGATCCTCACCGAGCTGGGAATGTCCCCTCAGGGCACTGTAGCCTATACAGTCATTGGCATCGGGATCAACTGCTGTCAGAAGGCTCAGGACTTCCCTCCGGAGATCCGGGATATGGCCGCCTCCTTGCACATGGTCACAGGGCAGCAAATTGACCGGGATGCCCTGGCTGCTGCTATGCTGGAAGCACTGTGTCGGATGGACGGCATTCTTTTGACAGATCCTGCCGGGATCCTGTCCCGCTACCGCCGGGACTGCATCACCATCGGTCAGGAAATCTGCGTGGTTCGGGGAGGCGAAGTGTGCCGGGGAAAGGCGCTGGATGTGGATGATTTGGGGGCTTTGGTCGTCTCCTATGCCGATGGTGCGGTGGAGGCTGTCAATTCCGGGGAGGTCAGCATTCGGGGAATGTACGGATATGTTTGATCCGATTCTCCAACTGCGAGAATTTGTCCATCTTTCAGGCAGAACCGAAAGATTGCCTGAAAAAATAGGATTGCTTTTTCCTTCCAAATTGGTTATATTATAAAGGAATCAAAAAAATGAAACGGAGGTTTCAATTATGAAAGCATTTAATATGATCGTTAAGGTTCTGGCCGCTCTGGCTGCTGTTGCCGGTGCCGTCTACATCATCGCTACCTATGGCGAACAGATCGTCGATTGGTGCAAGAAGACTCTGGAAGCTCTGCCCAAGTGCCCCTTGTGCGATCGGGATGATCATGACATCGAAGTCGAGATCACTACCGAAGCCCCCGCAAAGGCTGCTGCCGAAGAACCTGCCGCTGAGGAGGTTCCCGCTCCCAAGGCCGCTGCTGCCGAGGATGCCCCTGCCGCCGAGGAGCCTGCTGCTGAGGAAGCTCCCGCCGCTGAGGAAAAGGAGCCTGTGGCTGATGTTTCCGATTTCGCAGAAAACGAGCCCGTGGCCGATGCATCCGACTTTGCTGAATAATCCCATTCAAACGCCCTGGAAAGCCCGCTTTCCAGGGCATTTATTCGGATAAAATGGATTTCCCATCTTTTTTCTGTGTACTGCACCCCGGAGGACATTCCTTCCGGGGTGTTCTTTTTGCAAAGTTTATTTTACATTTTTTGCAAAGCATACTTGACATTTTGATTGTGGTGTGCTATGTTGTTTATGCAAAGTTAACTTAGCATTTTAGGTAAAGGAGGCGGATCTGTGAAAACCAGGATTCGTGAGCTTCGCAAAATGCGCAAGCTCTCTCAGGAGGAACTGGCCGATGCCGTAGGAACCACCCGTCAGACCATCACCTCCATTGAAGTGGGAAAATACACCGCTTCTCTGGTTCTTGCCTACAAAATCGCCAGATTTTTCGGTCTGACCATTGAAGAAGTATTCGATTTTTCAGATTTGGAGGATTAAAAAATGGAATATAAAAAGAAACTGAAACTGCGCCTGGTGTGGGCTGTATGCTATCTGATCCTGGGGATCACCATGGTGGTGACCTCTTGGTTCAGCCAGGTCTCCGGCAATTACATGTTCTCTATGGGGATCGCCATGGTCACTGTGGGCGTGCTGAAAATCGTCCGGTATGCCAAAGTCATCAAAAATCCGGAAACCATCCGCAAGCAGGAACTGTCTGAAAAGGACGAGCGCTATCAGATGCTCTCCGAACGGGCCAGAAGCTGGGCTTTTTCCCTGTACATCACTCTGGCCGGTGTGGCAGTGATCGTGCTGAACCTGCTGGGCCATGCCCAAACCGCCCTCCCCTACGCCTGGAGCATTTGCGGTCTGCTGATCCTCTATTCCGGCAGCTGGCATTTTTTGCAGAAAAAATACTAAGAATATTATTATTTATGCAAAAAGCCGTGGAGCGATCCACGGCTTTTTACAAATTCTTTCCGCACTGCCGAAACAGGATTCCTGCCGACGCACTATACGCAAAGCAGATCACTGCACGTCCGTCAGGATCCGCACCAGCATTTCGGTGCATTTTTCCATATCCTCTACAGGAATATACTCAAAACGGCCATGATAGTTATCGCCGCCGGTACACAGGTTGGGACAGGGCAGGCCCTCATAGCTCAGCCGTGCGCCGTCAGTGCCGCCCCGTACAGGAACCACCACAGGGGTAATGCCCACAGCTTCCATAGCTGCCTTGGCCCGATCCACCACATACATCACCGGCTCGATCTTCTGGCGCATATTGTAGTAGCTGTCCCGGATGGTCAGCTCCAGGGTGCCTTCCCCATACTTGCGGTTGATAAAGGCTGCGGCTGCCTCCATCAGCGCCTTCTTCTCCAGGAACTTGTCCATATCCAGATCCCGGATGATATAGCGCAGGGTGGACAGCTCCACACTGCCCTCCATATCCAGCAGGTGGATAAAGCCCTCATAGCCATCGGTGTACTCCGGCTTCTGAGCAGCCGGCAGCAGGCTCTGGAACTCCATGGCGATATACTGGGAATTTACCATCTTATTTTTGGCACTGCCGGGATGAATGTTCAGCCCATGCACCGTCACCTTGGCTCCGGCGGCATTGAAATTCTCATACTCCAATTCCCCAATCAGGCCGCCGTCGGCAGTATAGGCATAGTCCGCACCGAAGTTCTTGATGTCAAACCGGTCGGCACCTCTGCCGATCTCCTCATCCGGGGTAAAACCAATCTTCAAGGTTGCATGTCTGCCGCCGTTTTTCAGCAGCCAGGCAGCAGCCGTCATGATCTCGGCAACACCGGCCTTGTCATCGGCCCCCAGCAGGGTGGTGCCGTCGGTGACGATCAGATGCTTGCCGATATGGCGCTTCAGGTTGGGATAGTCAGAAACCTTCATCCAGATATTCTGCTCCTCGTTGAGCAGAATGTCACCGCCCTGGTATTCCACCTCCCGTGCCCGGATATTGGCACCGGAGGCATCGGGTGCGGTATCCATGTGGGCAATCAGACCAATGGTAGGCAGGGTCGGATCGCCGGGAACGGTACCGTAGACATAGCCGTTTTCATCCATAAAAGCATCGGAAATGCCCATTTCCTTCATTTCCTCCACCAGCGCTGCACCCAGCAGCTTCTGCTTGGCGGTGGAAGGACAGGTCTCCGATTCCTCGCAGGACTGGGTATCAAAGCTGACATAGCGCAGGAAACGATCCTTAACAGTATGCATTGGGAGTCATCCTTTCTGTTTTGTCGTCAAATCTAAAAAGAGCCGCCGCAGTTGCGGCGGCTCCTTGCCTTTGAAAAAGAGATCCGTGAATCTTACTTGACCAGATCAGCGGTATCCTGAGCGATCATCAGCTCTTCGTTGGTGGGAATGACCCAAACGGTGACCTTGGAGTCATCGGTGGAGATGATGGCTTCCTTGCCGCGGACGTTGTTCTTCTCGGGGTCGATCTTGACACCCAGGAATTCCAGGCCTTCGCAGATGTGTGCACGCATGGAAGCGGAGTTCTCACCCACACCGGCGGTGAACACCAGGCAGTCCAGGCCGCCCAGAGCAGCAGCGTAGGAGCCAATGTACTTGCGGACTTCGTAAGCGAACTTGTCCAGAGCCAGAGCGCAGTCCTCGTTGCCCTTGCTTGCCTGCTCCTCGATATCACGGAAGTCGGAGGAAACGCCGGACAGAGCCAGAACGCCGGACTTCTTGTTCAGCATGTTCAAGCACTCATCAGCGCTCATGCCGTACTTGTTCATCACGAACTGAACAACAGCGGGATCCAGGTCGCCGGAACGGGTGCCCATGGGGACACCGGCCAACGGGGTCAGGCCCATGGAGGTATCCTGGCACTTGCCGTCCTTCACAGCGGACAGAGAGGAGCCGTTGCCCAGGTGGCAGTTGACCAGCTTGATGTCCTTGTTGCCCATCAGCTCGATGGCACGCTTGGTGACATACTTGTGAGAGGTGCCATGGAAGCCGTAGCGGCGGATGGAGTCGTTCTTGTAGTACTCAGTGGGAATGGCGTAGCGGTATGCCTTGGGGGGCATGGTCATGTGGAAAGCGGTGTCGAACACAGCGACCTGGGGAGTCTTGGGCATAACAGCCTGGCAGGCACGGATGCCCATCAGGTTTGCGGGGTTATGCAGGGGGCCCAGGGGGATGCACTTCTCAATGGCGGCAATGACCTCGTCGTTGATGACGCAGGAATCAAAGAACTCCATGCCGCCGTGCAGGACGCGGTGGCCGACAGCATCAATTTCGTCGGTGGACTTGATCACGCCGTCCACGGGATCCACCAGGATGTCCAGGGTAGCGGTAATGGCTTCGGAGTGGGTGGGCATGGGAATGTCCTTGACCACCTTCTTGCCGTTGGCGCTATGGTTCAGGCGGCCATCGATGCCGATGCGCTCGCACAGGCCCTTAGCGGACACAACGCCGGTTTCGGGGTTCATCAGCTGGTACTTCAGGCTGGAAGAACCGGCATTGATAATGAGAATGTTCATTGGAATCTCCTCCTAATATTATGTTTCCCTTTTGGGAAATACTCGCATCCTACCGGATGCCCACAAAGTGGTTTGCTTGCTTTTTAGGCTACCGTGTGGTATGATAGCCATAGCTGATTTTATTATATAGCATAATTCCCAGTTTCTCAAGCCCTAAATAAAAATTTTTTGGTAAAAGGAGGAAGTACCGTGAAAACCGTCGGGATCATCTGTGAGTACAACCCCCTGCACCTGGGCCATAAGAAGCAAATGGATTACATTCGCCGGGAATTTGGGGCAGATACCGCCATTGTCTGCGCCATGAGCGGCAATTTTGTCCAGCGGGGCAGCCCGGCGATTATCGACAAGTCTGCCCGTGCCGCCGCAGCGGTGGCCTGTGGGGCGGATCTGGTGCTGGAGCTGCCCATCCCCGGGGCTCTTTCCTCCGCCGAAGGCTTTGCCGCCGCCGGCGTGCGGACCCTGGCTCCCCTGTGTGATGCCCTGTGCTTCGGTGCAGAGACAGCCCAGCCGGGCACCCTCCTTTCCGCCGCCCAGGGACTGCTGCACCCGGACTTCCCGCCCCTGCTCCGGCAGGCGCTGGACACCGGCAAGTCCTTCCCCGCCGCAAGGCAGGCCGCTCTGGAGCAGATGGGGGTGGATGCATCGGTACTTTCCCAGCCCAACAACATTCTGGCTGTAGAATACTGCAAAGCCATTTTGACCCAGGGGCTGTCTATGGTACCCTACCCCATTTACCGGGCAGGCAGCTACCACGCTGTGACTGCGGATGCGGACAATCCCTCCGCCACCGCCCTGCGAAACCTTATGCTGAACGACCACAATTGGAGCGCCTTTGTTCCGTCTGAGGCGCGGGTATGGCTGGAGGAAGCCCCTCTGCACGCCTTGGAAGCCGGAGAACGGGCCATGCTGGGAAAGCTGCGCACCATGACCGATGCCGAATTTGAAGCCCTGCCCTATGGCAGTGAGGGCCTGTGGCGGAAGCTGATGCACGCCTGCCGTCAGCAAGGCACTCTGGAGGAGATTCTCACCGCCACCAAATCCCGCCGCTACACCCGTTCCCGACTGGATCGGATGGTCATGTGTGCCTTTCTGGGTATCACCGCCGCCGATCTGACCATGCAGATCCCCTATACCCGGGTTTTGGCCTTCACCTCCCGGGGGCGGGCTGTTCTCAAAGAGGGAAAGCGGCACACTTCCTTCCTCAACGCCGGAGAGGCGGCAGAACATCCATACTGGGAGCTGGAAAAACGCTGCTCCGATCTGTACGGTCTGTTCTGCACCCAAGGGCCGGAAGCCCCCGGACAGGAACCGTTGCGGCGTATCCATTATCACCGAAGGGAATTGACCTGACCAAACGAAAAAGGAGTTTTGACCATGCTGTTTGAAAAAAAGATCCTGAATATCTACCGCACGCAGTTTTTCAGCCGCTGTGATGACACCGGCCTGGCCCATTATTTTTCCGCTGCCGACTTCCCCGGTCTGCGGCAGCAGGCGCTCCCCTTCCCTTCCAGCCTGGGACACACCCTGCAAGGCTGGCTGTATTGCTATGAGGAGATCATTCCCGGCCGTCTGGTGGTGTTTGACCACGGTCTGGGCGGCGGTCACCGGTCCTATATGAAGGAGATTGAAAAGCTTTGCCGCCACGGCTATCTGGTCTTTGCCTATGACCATACCGGCTGTATGGCCTCCGGCGGAGAAAATACCCGGGGACTGGCCCAGTCCCTGGTGGATCTGAAGGACTGCCTGAAGGCGCTGAAAGCCACCCCCGGCATTGGTGATCTGGACATCAGCGTGGTGGGTCACAGCTGGGGTGCATACGCCGCCATGAACATCCCGGCCTTCTACCCGGAAATTTCCCACATTGTTGCCATGAGCGGCTACATTTCCGTGGAGGCCATGGCCCGTCAGTTTTTCACCGGAATCCTGGGCGGCTACCGCAAGCCGGTCCTTCGGCTGGAGCAGGCGGCGAACCCGGATTTTGTGCATTACAATGCCGTCCATACCCTGTCTGAGACCGGGGCCAATGTGCTGCTGATCTACTCTGCCAACGATAAGATCGTAAACCGGGAAATGCACCATGATGTGCTGAAAAAAGCCCTGGCAGGAAAGAAAAACATCCGGATCATTCTGGAGCAGAACAAGGGCCACAACCCCAATTACACCGCCGATGCCGCTGCCTACCTGGGGCAGTTTACCGGCGAGCTTGCCCGGAAGCTGAAAGACGGTACCCTGAAAACCGATGCCCAAAAGCAAGCCTTCCGCAATCACTGGGACTGGGATCGGATGACCGCCCAGGACGAAAACGTCTGGAAGGAGATCTTCCGCACCCTGGACAGCGAATAAACTGGACTAAACGCCCAGGCCGGAATATCCGAGCCTTTTCCACGCAAATCACGAATTCACAGCACTTCCCCCATTTTATAATAAACAAAGCAGAGGTAGAAAATGGATAGAAACAGGCTAAGAAAATATCTTATGATCACATTTTTGATCACATGGAGTTGCTGGTGGGCAGATGCGTTTCTGGTTAAAATCACGGCGCTTACAGAATCCGATGTATTGCCCATGCTTTTATTTACAGCCGGTGGATTTGGCCCTACAATCGCCGGGTGTATGTGTATGAAGCCAACATTTGACAAAAAAACGCTGAAATCCTTTCTGTTTCCCCGCCACCGGATTCATTGGCTTGTGCTTTTCACTGCAATTTTTCTGGAAACCATCGTGTTTGGGATGTGTTCCAATGGCATAAATCCCTTGCTTCCCAAATCCCCTCTTGCTGGGATCGTGATCCTGATCGTATTCCTACAGGCTGCAACGCTTTATGGCGGGAACGAGGAATGGGGCTGGCGCGGAACCATGCAGCCTATTTGGGAACAAGCTCTGCCCTCGCCCATTGCCACCCTGATCGTTGGGATCGTTTGGATAAGCTGGCATATTCCTCTTTGGTTTATTCCGGGAAATTCCCATCAAAGTATGTCTTTTTTGTACTTTTCGATCACAGGGCTGGCTTTAAGCTATTGGCTGTCCGCACTATACGATCTCACTGGTGCGGTGCTGCTGTGTATGATCCTGCACGGATGGACAAACACCTTACTGGGTGTTGTCAACATCACCCCTGGATTCCTGTATTACGGAAGCCTTGCCGTATTGACTGTGATTGCCATTGCCGTAAGCCTTTCCGCTCAGCGCCAAAATGTTTCCCCGCATATTGCAAAATAGCTCCCAGCCCCACTGCTGAATATCCCTGTCCAGACAGGGACTGTGACCCATAGAGTAATATAGAAGCTCCTCCGCACATTTCACGCGGAGGAGCTTCTTTTTATCATCTGACGGTCAAAACCGAGGATTTCTTACAGGTGGAGCACCCGATCCTTGATCTCCTGGGTTCTGCCCTGGTTCCAGAACTGGGTACCGATGTAGCCGCAGGTGCGGCGGGCCACATTCATCTTGTTCTGATCCCGGTTGCCGCACTGGGGGCAGACCCAGACCAGCTTGCCGTCCACTTCCTGGATGCTGATCTCACCGTCATAGCCGCAGACCTGGCAATAGTCGGACTTGGTGTTCAGCTCGGCGTACATGATGTTCTCGTAGATAAACTGCATCAGTTCCAGAACGGCATCAATGTTCTGCTGCATATTGGGCACCTCCACATAGGAGATGGCACCGCCGGGAGACAGCTTCTGGAAGTCGGCCTCGAAGCGCAGCTTGGTGAAGGCATCAATGGGCTCGGTAACATGGACATGGTAGGAGTTGGTGATGTAGCTCTTGTCGGTGATGCCGGGAACCACACCAAAGCGCTTGCGCAGGGCCTTGGCAAACTTGTAGGTGGTGGATTCTAGGGGCGTGCCGTACAGGGAGAAGTCGATGTTCTCCTTGGCCTTCCAGCCCTTGCAGGCATCGTTCATGTGCTGCATGACCTCCATGGCAAAGGGCTTTGCCTCAGGGTCGGTGTGGGATTTGCCGGTCATGTACTTGACACACTCGTAAAGACCTGCGTAGCCCAGAGAAATGGTGGAATAGCCGCCGTAGAGCAGCTTGTCAATGGGCTCGCCCTTTTCCAGTCTGGCCAGAGCGCCGTACTGCCACAGGATGGGGGCAGCATCGCTGAGGGTGCCCTTCAGCCGGTTGTGGCGGCACATCAGTGCCTGATAGCACAGCTCCAGCCGCTCATCAAAGATCTTCCAGAACTTGTCCATATCCCGTTCCGAGGACAGGGCCACATCCACCAGATTGATGGTGACAACGCCCTGGTTGAACCGGCCGTAGTACTTGGGCTTGTTGGTTTCCGGATCCACATAGGGAGTCAGGAAGGATCGGCAGCCCATGCAGGTATAGCAGTGACCCTCGCCGTTCTTGTCCACCTTCAGTTCCAGCATCTTCTTTTCGGAGATATAGTCAGGCACCATCCGCTTGGCGGTGCATTCAGCAGCCAGACGGGTCAGGTACCAGTAGGGAGTGCCCTCCCGGATGTTGTCCTCCTCCAGCACATAGATGAGCTTGGGGAAGGCCGGTGTGATCCACACACCCTTTTCGTTCTTAACGCCCTCGTAGCGCTGGCGCAGGGTCTCCTCGATGATCATGGCCAGATCCTTCTTCTCCTGCTCGCTCCGGGCCTCGTTGAGGTACATGAACACCGTGATGAAGGGGGCCTGTCCATTGGTGGTCATCAGGGTCACCACCTGGTACTGGATGGTCTGTACGCCCCGGCGAACCTCCTCCCGCAGGCGATCTTCTACGATGCCGGAAACGGTGCTGGGATCCACCTGAATGCCGTAGATCGCCATTTCCTTTTCCACGGAGCGGCGGATCTTTTCCCGGCTGACCTGGACAAAGGGTGCCAGGTGGGTCAGGCTGATGGACTGACCGCCGTACTGGTTGGAAGCCACCTGGGCAATGATCTGGGTGGCAATGTTGCAGGCGGTGGAGAAGGAATGGGGCTTTTCGATCATGGTGCCGGAAATCACCGTGCCGTTCTGGAGCATATCCTCCAGATTCACCAGATCACAGTTGTGCATGTGCTGGGCATAGTAGTCCGAATCATGGAAGTGGATGATACCGGCTTCGTGGGCCTGCACCACTTCTTCCGGCAGCAGAATCCGGCGGGTGATATCCTTGCTGACCTCGCCTGCCATATAGTCACGCTGCACGGCGTTGATGGTGGGATTCTTGTTGGCATTCTCCTGCTTGACCTCTTCGTTGTTGCATTCGATCAGGGTGAGAATGCGGTCATCGGTGGTGTTGGACTGCCGCAGCAGGCTGCGGACGTAGCGGTAGGTGATATATTCCTTTGCCACCTCAAAAGCGCCGTGGGCCATAATGGCCTTTTCCACCAGATCCTGGATCTCCTCCACCGAGGGGCTGCTGCCCATTTCCTCGCAGGAGATCTGGACACTCTGGGAAATGCGCTGGATCTGCAGCGGGGTCATACGAACCTTTTCGTCCACCGCTTCGTTGGCCTTGGTTACGGCCATGATGATTTTGCCAATATCAAAGGTGACTTCTGCACCGTTTCGTTTAATAATCTTCATCTGGGTACCTCCTTGGTCAGTGTTGCCGTTGGTTTGCTTGCAGGAGTATTATACTATATCTTGTGGTTTTGTCAAGAGAAAAACACAAAATATAGTTTCTCCCTTTTGGCAGGTGCAATAACGACCTTTTTCGCAGGTAGCAATACAGCCCAAAACAGCTCTGAAAGTTTGCGTTTTTCCCTTAGCAAAAAAGAATGGTTTGAATTACGCCGCAGAATATGGTATAATTCAAAAAATACCCCTTAACATAATTTCACCGGATCTCTGGATAAAAATGAAGGGAGACTTTTCCATGAAAGAATTTTTCGGCAATCTGCCCTCCGGCAAGGAAACCGGCCTGTACTGGATCGGCTGCGGCGGTCTGCGTGCTGCCGTCACGGATTACGGTGCTGCCCTTGTGACCCTGATGGTTCCCGATGCCGACGGCAATTATGCAGATGTGGTGCTTGGCTATGATGACTGCAACGGCTACCGCACCGGCAAGGGTGCCTGTCTGGGCGCCACCGTGGGCCGCAACGCCAACCGTCTGAAGGACGCCAGCTTTTCCCTGGCAGGAAAAACCTACCACATCCCCGCCAATGAAGGGAGCAACAATCTTCACAGCGGCCCGGACTTCTATCACCTGCGGCTGTGGGAGGTGGTGCAGCACACAGAATCTGCCGTCACCCTCCGTCTGAACAGCCCCGACGGAGACCAGGGCTTCCCCGGCAACGCCGCCATCCAGGTGACCTATTCTCTGGATCACCAGGGCGGTCTGCACATCTGCTACGATGCCCTCTGCGACCAGGATACCGTATTTAATATGACGAACCACAGCTATTTCAATCTGGCCGGTCAGAGCCAGACCAGCGCCGCCATGGAGCAGCTTCTGGCTATGCCCAGCCCCAGCTTCTGCCCGGACGATGCCCAGAACATCCCCACCGGAGAGCTGCGCAGCGTGGAAGGTACTCCCATGGATTTCCGCACCCCCAAGGCCATCTGCCGGGATATCGGTGCCGATTACCAGCCCCTGAAGCTTCAGGGCGGCTATGACCACTGCTGGCAGGCCGTTTGCAATCCCTGCGCCACCTTGCAGGATCCCGTGTCCGGCAGAACCATGGATGTGTACACCGACTGCCCCGGCATCCAGTTCTATGCCGGTAACTTCCTGGATGAAACCGGCAAGGGCGGCATCCATTACGGCAAGCGCAGCGGCGTGGCTCTGGAAACCCAGTTCTACCCCGATGCCCTTCATCACCCCCAGTGGCCCCAGCCTGTCACCAAGGCCGGTCAAGCCTATCACAGCGAAACCGTTTATCGCTTCTCCTGGTAACCGCTCATGCAGGGAAGTGCGCCGCATTTCCCTGCATTTTTCTTTTCCTTCTGCCCTGATTTTTTCAAAGACTGCTGCCTTCCTTGACTTTTCCTGCCGGATGCGCTACCATGTTATTGCTTTATCGGATAGAAAGAAGGGTAATTATGGCATGGCTTGATAAAATCAATCACCCGGAGGATTACTGTATCTCCTTTGCCAAATGGACACTGCTGGGACTGCTGATGGGCGGCCTTGGGGGGCTGATCGGTGCGGGCTTTCACTATGCGCTGCACTTTGTCACCCACCTGCGGGGCGAAAATCCCTGGCTAATCTTCCTGCTGCCTGTAGGCGGTCTGTTAACGGTGGCACTTTACAAGGTGCTCAAGCTGGAAAACAACAAAGGCACCAACGAGATGATCGACGCGACCCTGGACGGCCATGCGGTCAGCCCGGCAGTTGTCCCGGGAATTTTCCTGGCCACTGCCATGACCCACCTGTTTGGCGGCAGTGCCGGACGGGAGGGTGCTGCGCTGCAATTAGGCGGCTCCACCGCTTCCCTGCTAGCCCGGCTGCTGCATCTGGAGGAAACCGACCGCAAGATCCTGGTGATGGCGGGTATGAGTGCCGTGTTCGCCGGACTGTTCGGAACGCCCCTGACCTCCATGTTGTTCTGCATGGAATTCGCCTCGGTGGGCACCCTGTTTTCCCCGGCGCTGCTGCCCTGCTTCCTGTCGGCCTATTCGGCAAGTCAGGTATCGGGACTGCTGGGGGTGCGGCCGGAAACCTATCCGCTGGATCAGGCTTTCTCCCTGAATCCCTACTGCTGCGGTCAGTATCTGGTTCTGTCCGTGGCCATTGCTCTGCTGGGTATCGGGATGTGCTGGCTGTTTCACAACATGGAGCACCTTGCCAAGGATCTGATTCAAAATCCCTGGCTGCGTATTGCCCTGGGCAGCGTGGTGATCATCGCCATCACATTGATGACCGGCAGCCAGCGGTTTAACGGAGCAGGCATGGACATGGCCCTGGCCGCCGTTGCCGGTCAGGCCGACTGGTACGCCTTTGCTCTGAAAATGCTTTTAACCGCCGTGACCCTGAGTGTGGGCTTCAAGGGCGGCGAGATCGTCCCCACCTTCTGCATTGGTGCCACCTTTGGATGTGCTCTTGGCGGACTTTTGGGGCTGGATCCGGGATTTTCCGCAGCTCTGGGTCTGGTGGGTCTGTTCTGCTGCGCCACCAACTCTCCCCTGGCTTCCCTGGCCTTGAGCATCGAGATGTTCGGCAGTGCCAACCTGTACATCTTTGCCTTTGTCTGCGTGGTGTGTTTCGTTCTGTCCGGCAACAGCGGTCTGTACGCCAGCCAGATCATCCAGTTTCAGAAAACCACCCTGCCTAACCGCTTCCACAGCGAAGTGGAATAACCCGTAGCCCTTCCAATTCCCTCGGTAAGCCGCCGCTGCCGAGGGAATTTCTATATCCATGCACTTCCCGGGAAATACCGCATAAACTGTCCTATAAGCCAAAGCCGCTTATACTATCATGTTAGGGGGTATTCCCATGTCAGAGCAATGCTGTGACACCCTGCGCTGTGATCCCGGAGATCTGCGGCAGGCCATGTCCGTTCACACCCGCAAAATCACCGATTCCTGCCGGGATAAGGACTGTATCGAAGACCTGCGGGTCTATCTGACCACCGGCTCTCAGGCGGTTCTGGATACCTGCGCCAATGTCCGTGTCCGCAATGCAGAGTTATTGTACACATACATGGATGTGGAGCCTGTAGCCTTCGACCGGAACCACTACTGCATCGACATCACCTTTTACTACAAGATCCTGGCCGATGCCATGATCGAAACCGGGCGGCCCGTATGCCTTTACGGCCTTGCCAGCTTCTCCAAGCGGGCCGTACTCTGCGGCGAGGACAGCCGCGCCCACATCTACCGCAGTAACACCGTCCTGGGCGGTGCCGATGGCTTGACCCGGCTCTGTGCCAATCTCCCCACCGCTGTGGTGGAAGTTCTGGATCCCATGGTTCTGGCCTCCCGGGTTCGGGAAGTCTGCGACTGCGGCAGTGGAGAAACCATCTGCCAGATCCCGGCTGCCATTCGCAGTGCCTTTGATGAGGAGCTGGTTCTGTCCGGGGATCGCCGCCGTCTGTTTGTCACTCTGGGGCAGTTTTCCATTGTCCGCCTGGAGCGGGATGCCCAGCTGGTGGTGCCGGTTCTGGACTACAGCATTCCCGAAAAGGAATGCTGCGACAACCCCGGTGCCGGAGAGGATCCCTGCGAAATGTTCTCCCGGATCCCCTTCCCCGCCGAGCAGTTCTCCCCCAGAGCCTGCGACAGTCAAGGCGCTCCCGGATACCAAACCTGCTAAAAAACACCGCCGGACTTTCGTCCGGCGGCTTTCTTATTCCTGTAAAATCAGCTTCGCATCATGCGTCTTCTGGCAATGTTGATGGGGCCTTCCTGCATGTGGTTGATCCAGGCAAGGCTCTTGCCGCAGCCGTAGGCGGTGCAGGAATCCGGGTCATCGGCCAAAACGGTATTGATGCCGGTGCGCTCCATCACCAGCTCTGCCATGCCCCAGATCTGGGAGCAGCCGCCGGTGAGGGTAATGCCGTTTTCGGAGATATCGGACACCAGTTCCGGGCTGGTCTGCTCCAGGACGGCCATGATCTCGTCCACGATCATACGGGCAGGACGGCGCAGCACTTCAAAGATCTCCGTAGAGGTCAGGGTGACCTCCTTGGGCATACCGGTTTTGGAGTCACGGCCCTTGACGTTCATGGTCAGCTCCTCATCTCTGGGGAACACCTGGCCAATGCGGATCTTCACAGCCTCAGCGGTGACCTGTCCGATGACCACACCGTGCTGACGGCGGACATAGCGGGCAATGGTTTCATCCAGGAAATCACCGGCAACCTTCAAAGAGGAGGACACGCTGACACCGTTCATGCTCAGCACGGCGATATCCGTAGTACCACCGCCGATATCCACCACCAGATGGCCGGTAGGGCCCTTGATATCCAGGTTTGCGCCCAGACCGGCAGCCAGAGGCTCTTCGATCAGGAACACACGGCGGGCACCGGCTTCAATGGCAGCGTTGATAACACTGCGCTCCTCCACCTCGGTAACGCCGCTGGGAACGGAAATGACAACACGGGGCTTGGGGGTGAACAAGGATGCCTTGGTGGCAGTCTTGAACATCTCCTGGAGCATCCGAACGGTCATTTCATGGTCGGAGATAATGCCGTCCCGCAGGGGCTTCATGGCAACCACGTTGCCAGGGGTACGGCCCAGCATATTCCGGGCGGCTGCGCCTACCTGCAAAATCTTGCCGGTATTCTTATCCACCGCCACCACACAGGGCTCCCGGACAACCAGGCCCTTGCCGTCGGCATAGATCAAAACATTGGATGTACCCAGGTCAACGCCCAGGTCATTGGAAAACAAAAACATAATGACACCTACTTTATTGCTTTCGTGCAGCCGCCACCGCGGCGCAGTGTACTTCCTTCGCACCTGCTGTCAGCAGCATTCTGCCGCACTCGGATGCCGTGGCACCGGTGGTAAGAATGTCGTCCAGCAGCAAAATACGCTTGCCGCAGATCCGCTGGGGATCCTCCGTCTGATAGACACCCAGCACATTGGCACGGCGCTGGGAAGGATCGGAAATGCCGGACTGGCGGCGGTTGTGACGGATTTTTCGGAGGGTGCGGATCGGAACCATATCCAGCTCCCGGCCCACAGCCCCGGCCAGCAGTTCCACCTGGTCATAGCCCCGGCTGCGCTTTCTCCGGGGACTGACAGGAACCCAGGTCAGAACATCGAAGCCCTCCGGGTAGGTCTGCCGAACCTTTTGGGCAAGCAATCTGCCGTATGCCTGGGCATACCCTCTGGCCCCGCGGAACTTAAACCGCAGAAGACTTCCTCTGACTTTCCCTTCATAGTACCAGACTGCAACGAAACTGTCAAGAAAATGAATGTTTCTTTTTGTACCTGTGTACGGTAAAGCCTCCCTGCGGCAGCTGGGGCACAGGTCTTTTTCCTCTTTTTCCAGGATCTTCCGGCACAAAACACACCGGGCCGGAAACAGCAGCTGAAGCAGCCAACGGAAAAACATCATTGCTCTCTCCCCTGCAAACGCAGCTTCAGGCCGGAATACCGGCGGTTTTTCTTGGCGTTCTGGGTCATAAGCGCCACAGTATCCTCTCTGCCTACAATAATTAACAGCTTTCTGGCCCGGGTGATGGCAGTATAGAGTATGCTCCTGGTCAGCAGATAGGGAGAACCGTTCCATGCCGTCAGAATCACCGCCTGGTATTCGCTGCCCTGACTTTTGTGTACCGTCATGGCATAGGCCGGTTCCAGCTCGTTCAGCTGGGTAAAGTCATACTGAGTCTGCCGATCGTCAAAGAGGATGGTCAGGGTCTCCGCTGCCGGGTCAATGGCTGTGATTACACCCACGTCACCGTTGAATACCCCAGTTCCCACAGAAGATCCGTCTGTCTTTTTCCATACAATATCATAATTGTTGCGGATCTGCATGACCCGATCCCCTTCCCGGAAAATATAGTCTCCAAAGCCCTTTTCCTTCTTTTCAGCAGAAGGGGGATTCAGGGAGGCCTGGAGCAGCCGGTTCAGCTGCACCGTGCCCACACCGCCCTTCCGGGTGGGGCTGAGCACCTGGATCTGATCCGAGGGGATGCCCATTTTCTGAGGAAGCCGGGCGGCGCACAGATCCCGGATAGTCTGGGCAACTGTCTCCTCGGAATTGCGGCGCATGAAGAAAAAGTCGGAATCCACGGTTTTCAGTTCCGGCATCTGCCCCTGGTTGACCCGGTGGGCATTCATAACGATCAGGCTCTGCTGGGCCTGGCGGAAGATCTCCGTCAGCCGCACCATGGGAAGGTTTCCTGCCCGGATCATATCCTGGAAGGGAAATCCCGGCCCCACCGGAGGCAGCTGATCCGGATCTCCCACCAAAATCAGCCGTTTGTTCCCTGGGATCGCCCGCAGAAGGCTGTAGAGCAGCTGCACATCCACCATGGACATCTCGTCCACAATCACCGCATCCGCCTTCAGGGGGTTGTCCTCATCCCGGACAAAGCACATTTTCCCGGTTTCCGGGTCGATTCCCGCTTCCAGAAGACGGTGAATGGTGCTGGCATCCTCTCCGGTCACCTCCGTCAGCCGCTTGGCAGCACGGCCTGTGGGGGCAGCCAGCACGCACCGCAGCTGCATTTGTCCCAGCAGGGTCAAAACACCATTTAATATGGTAGTCTTACCGGTACCGGGGCCGCCGGTCACCAGCAGCAGACCGGAGGTTGCCGCCTGACGGATGGCCTGTTCCTGTTCCTGAGAATACTGGATCCCGCATTCCCGGGCGGCCTGGCGCAGCTTGGCATCCAGCCCGGCAGGTTCCGGGAAATGGGAGGCTGCAAAGTTCAGCAGCCGCTGGGCGCACTGGGTCTCCGCCTCATACAGCTGGGGCAGATAGACCACCCGGATCCCGGCCAGCTGATCCCGCACCAACCGTTCGGCTTCCAGCAGGCGGCCGATGCCCTCCTCCACCGCTTCCGGCGGTACCGTCAGCAGCTGAGCCGTGGCAGCAGTCAGTTTCTCCTCCGGCAAAAAACTGTGCCCGGCAGAAAGATTGTAGTTCAGTTCAAAGAGAATCCCCGCCTCCACACGCCGGGGGTCATCGGAATCAATCCCCATTTCAATGGCAAAGTGATCCACTGCGCCAAAGGGTGCTTCCAGACCCTCGTCCATCAGCAGATAGGGATCATCATACAGCAGTTCCACTGTGGTGTTCCCATACAGCTTATAGGCCCGCACTGCCAGCTCTGCCGGAAGATGGTGCAGGGTAAAAAACTCCATCAGCCGCCGTATCCCCACCTGACGCTGGAATTCCTGACCAATGGCCCGTGCCTTTTCCGCTGAAATGCCGGGAACCTCTGCCAGCCGCACCGGCTCCCGCTCCATGACCTGCAGGGTATTCTCCCGGAAATGATCCACGATCCGTGCCGCCATCCGGGGGCCGATGCCCTTGATGACCCGGCTGGACAGGTATTTTATAATATCCGTGCAGCTGGTGGGCATCAGCCGTTCCAGGAACTCCGCCTCGAACTGCCGGCCATAGCTGCTGTGGCTGCTCCAGCGTCCGGTGACCATCAGCTGTTCCCCCACCGCCGGAAGGGGGATCGTCCCCACCACCGTGACCGTCTGGTTGCCTGCCACATTCAGCCGCAGCACCGAATAGCCGTTATCATAATTCTGGAACACCACCGCTCCGATGGTTCCCTGAAGAATTTCCAATTCCTGTTCCATGAAAGAACTCCCGCTTCCGTGCCGTTGGAGGATACCATGACCCCATCCGGCAGTATTCTATGATCCCGTGGACATATTACTATCATTATACAGGATAACACCCAAAAAGGGAAGTCCTTTCCCGCAGGCTTTCTTTGGAATACAGGTGCATGGATCGGCTCTACATTTATATAAGTGTATTGACACCCCCCCAATTTATGGTATTATGTAAATGTAAATAAGATTCCCGGATAGAAAACAAACAGACTTTGAAAGGATGGTATGATATGCGAAAGAAAACCGCCCCTCAGAAATGGCTGATCTTTTTTGTGGTTCTGCTTCTGGTGTGCCTTGCCGGACGGCTGGCCTTCTTCCCGTCTGCCCCCTCTGCCACTGTTCTGCCGGAGGGAAACAGGAAAGCATACACCCTGTCGGATTCCCCGCTTTTCGTCCCCTGCCATATCCTGCCGGAAGGCTGGTCACCCAACAGCGGAGAAGAAGGAGAAATGACGGTACATACTGTCGATCCCGGTCAAGTCGTCACCCAGGCCCAAGCCACTGCCACTGACCGCAAAACCATGAACCTGTCTCTGGCTTCCGCAGCCCCCACGGACAGTCAAAACATTGCAGACCGCTATATCTCCTTTGAATTGGGCGGTTTTGGCAATGCGCAGGATCTGGTTTCCGCAAACCTGGCATATCCCGTTTCCAACCACGGAACGGTTTCTCTTACCCTGAACGCCTGCAGCTGGCTTCCTTCGGAGTGTGGTATCACCGTAGGTCTGTATTGTGAAGAAACCGGCCAGTGCTGGGGCTATCCCCTGTCCGGCGGCACCCTGACGGATACCGTATTGACTTTTTCCGACCTTCCGGCTGGCACTTACCGCCCCTGTATCGCCCCATCTTATGCCAGCGCAGGAATGTTCTATGGAATGGTAGAAACCCAGGCTTGATCCCCTTTTTCCCCATCTGATCTTCCCATATTTTCCCGCTTTCCCGGAATTATCCCGGAAAGCGGGCTTTTTTACGCTACGCCGTTCCAGTACACCTTCTTAGAGTGGTGTTTTTTTTCATTACTTATTATAGATTTTTTATGTGCATCTTTCGATTGTCCAATATCAGTAAAATATTGTCAATAATGACAAAATTCTTTAAGCCAAATTGGTTATAAATGTACCTTGTATTATCAGGAAAATTACGTTATAATATTTGTGAATATATGGGTATGTTACGCCCATTTTTGGAGGCGGCATGAAACTACTGAATCTCTTGTTATGGGTAACACAGTTCGGATTCTCCTTGGTGTTTCCGATGTGTTTTTTCCTGTATCTGGCATCCTGGCTTCGGCAGCGCTTTGGCCTGGGGATGTGGATCGTGGTAGTTTTTGGCGTTCTGGGTCTGCTGACTACCATCAGCACCGCCCGCACCTGCCTTGCCGCCATGCGCAAGGCCGCAGAGGAAGCATCGTCTCGCTCCGATCCTCCTCCCACCGCCTTTAATGACCACAAGTAAGAAGGACAATCAGAATGAAGCTACAACCTGCATCCAAAAAAGAAATCAAGCGCATCGCCGTTGGAACATTTATCTGCTCTGCTCTTATGGTGGCAGGGCTGTTTGTTCTCAGTCTTGTCGGCGTCGGTACCTTCAACTATCGTGTATTCGTCGGTGCTATCGGCGGTTCCCTGATCGCGATCCTGAATTTCACAATCATGTGTTTGACGATCCAACAGGCAACCGGGATTGAAGATAAAAAGAGAATGAAGTCTTTCATTCAGGGAAGTTACAATGGCCGTTTGCTCCTGCAGGCCGGCTGGGTGGTCATCTGTTATCTGGTGAAGCCCATCCATCTGCTGACCGGCGCCCTCCCCCTGCTTTTCCCCAACGTGGTCATCTTCTATCTCAATGCCAAGGGGAAGCTGATGCCCCCGGATCCCCCCCGGGATCCTTCCAAGGCTACTGCCGAAGAAGAGGAGGATGCGCAAGAGAACCTCGGACCTTTTGAAATATAGCGTGTTTTCAATTCTAATGTGAGGTGAAAGAATTTTATGGAAGTATCAATCAACGGTGCTCGGATCCTTGGCTATGTGAATGTCCCTCTGTTCGGTCAGGTTCCTATCACCCAAACCCTTTCCGCTGCGCTGCTTGTCATGGTGATCATCACCTGTGTCCTGGCATGGTTGGGCTCCAACCTGAAGGTCACCGGGATCTCCCGGAAACAGGCTGTGGCAGAAATGGGCTACACCGCAATTGTCAATTTTGTCCGTGGCAACATGGGTCCCAATTTTGACTACTACATTCCTCTGGTGTTTGCCATCTTCGTCACCAGTATCGTCTCCAATCTGATCAGCCTGATCGGCATCTGGAGCCCTACCGCTGACCTGATGACCGAGCTTGCCTGGGGCCTTGTGGTTTTTGTAAACATTACATATCACAAGATCAAGCACTCCGGCATCAAGGAATACCTGAGATCCTTCCTGGATCCCATCCCCATCCTGCTGCCCATTAACATCATGTCCGAGTGCTTTACCCCCGTGTCCATGGCCTGCCGTCACTTTGGCAACATTCTGTCCGGCACCGTCATCAGCGCTCTGGTCTATGCTGCTCTGGTAGCAGCCAACAATGCCCTGTTCCGTCTGCTGGGCTCCAGCCTGTATGTGGCGATTATCCTGGCCGTTGTTGGTTTCGCAGTTTTCTTCGTTGGCAAGAAGATGGGCAAGAAGGCACCCCTGATTATCGGCCTGATCGCCGGTATCCTGGGTGTTCTGGCGATCTTCACCATCATGGGTGTGAATTACCCCTGGCTGACCATCGGTATCCCCGCCATCCCCAGCCTGTACTTTGACTGGTTCGGCGGCTGCATCCAGGCATTTATCTTCTGCACCCTTACTACCCTCTTCATCAAACAGGCCGCCGGTGACTGATCATCTCCTTCGGCCATTTGAATAAACAAAAACGTATTTTATTTTAGGAGGCAAATTTTATGGAATATCAGATTTTGGCTAAGGGCATCGCTCTGGCAGGTTGTGGCATCGGCGCAGGTCTGGCCCTGATCGCAGGTATCGGCCCTGGTATCGGTGAAGGTAACTGTGCCGCTCGTGCCTGTGAAGTCATCGGCCGCAATCCCGAGTGCAAGGGCGACGTCACCAGCTCCATGATTCTGGGTATCGCTCTGTCTGAGACCACCGGTATTTATGGCTTCGTTACCGGCCTGCTGCTGATCTTCGTTGCTCCCGGTATGTTCATGAACTACCTGAACTAACCTCCGGCAAAGAAATCTTTCTTTCTAAAAAATTACGCCGGAAGGAGGCAAACTAATGGATCTTTACCAGTCTCTCGTGACGGTAAACCCTGTGACCCTGATTGCACAGATCTGCAACCTGTTTATCCAGCTGTTTCTGGCAAAGAAATTCTTTTTGGATAAGGTAAAGGCAATCCTGGATCAGCGCCGTGAAGCTGCTGACAAGGAGATCACCGATGCCAAGGCAGCCCGTGCCGAAGCAGAGGAGATCAAGCAGACCTACGAGCAGAACATGAAGGAAGCTCGGGCAAAGGCTGACGATCTGCTGCTGACTGCACAGCGTTCGGCTAACTCCCGCAGCGAGGAGATCATCGGACAGGCTCAGCAGGCTGCTGCTCAGATCAAGCAGAAGGCTGCATCTGACATCGAGATGGAAAAGAAGAAGGCCATCAACGATGCCAAGAACGAGATTTCCGGCCTGGCCCTGGCGATCGCCGGCAAGGTCGTTGCCCGTGAACTGAACCCCGCTGACCAGGAGCAGATGATCGACCGCTTCATTGATGAATTGGGTGGCGCAGTATGACCCAAATCGGAAATGTCTACGGCGAATCGCTGTATGAATTGGCAAAGGATGAGAACCTGGCTGCCGAGATCGGCGCACAGCTGAAGGTATTGAAGGACTGCTTCCGCAAGGAGCCCAACTTTATCAAGCTGCTGGCCACCCCCAGCCTGACCAAGGCAGAGCGCTGCAACATCCTGGACGAAAGCTTCCGGGGCAGCGTTCATATCTATGTTCTCAATTTCCTGAAAATCCTCACGGAAAAGGGCTATATGCGGCACTTTTCCGACTGCTGTGATGCTTTTATTGACCTGTACAACCACGACAATGGTATCCTGCCTGTAACAGCTGTTACGGCAGTTGCCCTGAGTGATGCACAGACCGAAAAGCTCACAGAAAAGCTCGCCCGGATCACCGGCAAGCACATTGAGCTTTACAATCGCATTGACCCCTCTTGTTTGGGCGGTGTCCGCCTGGACTATGACGGCCAGCGACTGGATGATACCGTATCTCACCGTATGGACACCATCCGGGATTTGCTGAAAAACACCGTACTCTGATGAGAAAGCAGGGACTGTATGGAACTTAGACCCGAAGAAATCACAAAAATTATTCGTAGTCAGATCAAGAACTACGAAAACAAAATTGAAGTGAGCGAAACCGGCGTCGTCATTCTGGTTGGCGACGGCATTGCCAAGGCCTCCGGCCTGGACAAGTGCATGGCCGGTGAGCTCGTTGAATTCCCCGATGGATCCTACGGCATGGCTCAGAACCTGGAAGAGGACACCGTTTCCCTGGTTATTCTGGGCTCCGATCAGGGCATCAAGGAAGGCGACATTGTTAAGCGTACTGGACGCGTCGTGTCCGTCCCCGTTGGCGAAGGCCTGATCGGCCGTGTTGTAAACGCTCTGGGCGAACCCATCGACGGCAAGGGTACCATCAAATCCGAAGGCTACCGGCCCATCGAAATGCCCGCTCCCGGCATTATCGAGCGTCAGCACGTCAGCCGTCCTCTGCAGACCGGCATCAAGGCCATCGACGCCATGATCCCCATCGGCCGCGGACAGCGTGAGCTGATCATCGGCGACCGCCAGACCGGTAAGACCACCATCGCAACCGATACCATTCTGAACCAGAAGGGCAAGAACTGTATCTGTATCTACGTTGCCATCGGCCAGAAGCGTTCTACCGTTGCACAGCTGGTAGAAAACCTGACTGTGGGCGGTGCTATGGACTACACCATCGTGGTCTCCGCTACCGCTTCCGAGCTGGCACCTATGCAGTTCATCGCTCCCTACGCCGGCTGCACCATGGGTGAACACTTCATGGCTCAGGGCAAGGACGTTCTGGTTATCTATGACGACCTGAGTAAGCACGCTGTTGCCTACCGTGCCATGTGTCTGCTGATCCGCAGACCGCCCGGACGTGAAGCTTACCCCGGTGACGTTTTCTACCTGCACTCCCGTCTGCTGGAGCGTGCTGCACAGCTGTCCCCCGAACTGGGCGGCGGTTCTCTGACGGCATTGCCCATCATCGAGACCCAGGCCGGCGACGTCTCCGCTTACATCCCCACCAACGTCATTTCCATCACCGACGGCCAGATCTTCCTGGAATCCGAGCTGTTCAACTCCGGCGTTATGCCCGCAGTTAACCCTGGTATCTCCGTGTCCCGTGTTGGCGGCGACGCACAGATCAAGGCCATGAAGAAGGTTGCCGGTTCTCTGAAACTGCTGTACTCTCAGTACCGCGAGCTGCAGAGCTTCGCACAGTTCGGCTCCGATCTGGACGCTGACACCAAGGCCCGTCTGGCTCTGGGTGAACGCATCGTGGCCGTTCTGAAGCAGAAGAACAACTCCCCCAAGGAAGTCGCTCAGCAGGTGTGCATCATCTACGCCGTTACCCACGGCTACCTGAACACCATTGCTGTTGACAAGGTTCCCGAATTCGAGAAGCAGCTGGAAACCCACATGGAAAACTACCATCCCCAGGTTCTGGAGGCCATTCGTACCACCGGTAAGCTGGAGAAGGACACCGAAGAGGGCATCAAGGCCGCTCTGGATGAACTGTTAGCCCAGTTCACAGCATAAGGGAGGAGGTTACCCATGGCTGGCGTCTCCACCAAGGAAATTAAAAATCGCATCCGAAGCATGGAGAGTACCAAGCAGATTACCAAGGCCATGGAAATGGTCGCTGCCTCCAAGCTCCGCCGTGCCCAGGCACAGGTATCCAATTCCCGCCCCTATTTCGAGATCCTGTCTGACACGATCAACCGCATCGTGCACACCAACCGGGATTTCACCTCTCCGTATCTCAAGCAGCGCAGCGGCAGCAAGGTCATGTATGTGGTCATCGCCGGTGACCGCGGCCTTGCAGGCGGCTATAACAGCAATCTTCTGAAAATGGTGGAAGCCGAGATCCAGGGCAAGGAGGCCATCGTCCTGCCCATTGGTAAGAAGGCTTTGGAATTCTTCCGTTCCCGGAATATTTCTGTTCTGTCCGATGCCTATGCAGAAGCTGCCGAGGTTTCTGTGGGCGACTGCTTCTCCATCTCCAAGATGCTGAGCAAGGCCTATTTGGATAACGAATTTGATGAAGTGCGTGTTGCATACACCCGATTCAACTCCGTCATCTCTCAGGTTCCCGCCTCCAAGCAGCTGCTGCCCCTGATTCTGCCGGAAAATGAGCCCAAAGCGCCCTATACCTCCGACATTATCTACGATCCCAACAACGAGGAAGTTTTCGCCGCTGTTGTGCCCGAATACCTGGGCGGTATCGTCTATGGCGCCATCTGCGAGAGCCGTGCTTCCGAGCAGGCTGCCCGCCGTACCGCAATGGACTCCGCTACCTCCAATGCCGAGGATATGATCGCCGACCTGAGCCTGAAGTTCAACCGGGCAAGACAGGCCGCCATCACCAACGAGATCATTGATATCGTTGCCGGCTCTTAATTACGCGATTTCCCTTCATTCCAACACAAGGAGTTGAGAATCCAATGTCCATGAATAAAGGAACTGTGATCCAGGTTATGGGTCCTGTCCTTGACATTCGGTTCGCTGATGATCAGCTGCCCATGCTGAACAGCGCAATCGAAGTCCCCAACGGCGACAAGGTCATCGTAGCTGAGGTTGCTCAGCACATTGGTGACAACGTCGTTCGCTGCATTGCTATGTCCTCCACCGACGGTCTGCAAAGAGGAACCGAGGCTACCGACACCGGCGCACCCATCAGCGTGCCTGTTGGTGACGAGTGCCTGGGCCGTGTGTTCAACCTGCTGGGCCAGGCCATCGACAACAAGGAGGCTCCCACTTCTCAGGAGAAGTGGCCCATCCACCGTCCCGCTCCCTCTTACGAGGAGCAGCAGCCCGCTACCGAGATCCTGGAAACCGGCATCAAGGTCATTGACCTGATCTGCCCCTACGCCAAGGGCGGTAAGATCGGTCTGTTCGGCGGCGCAGGTGTCGGCAAGACCGTTCTGATCCAGGAGCTGATTTACAACATCGCTACCGCTCACAACGGTTACTCCGTCTTCACCGGCGTTGGCGAGCGTACCCGTGAGGGTAACGACCTGTACAACGAAATGACCGAATCCGGCGTTATCGCCAAGACCGCCATGGTCTTCGGTCAGATGAACGAACCCCCAGGAGCCCGTATGCGTGTTGCTCTGTCTGGTCTGACCATGGCAGAGTACTTCCGTGATGTGAAGCATCAGGACGTGCTGCTGTTCATCGACAACATCTTCCGTTTCACCCAGGCTGGTTCTGAGGTTTCCGCACTGCTGGGCCGTATGCCCTCCGCCGTTGGTTACCAGCCCACCCTGGCAACGGAAATGGGTGCCCTGCAGGAGCGTATCACCTCCACCAAGAACGGTTCCATTACCTCCGTTCAGGCTGTCTACGTCCCTGCTGACGACCTGACCGACCCCGCTCCCGCTACCACCTTCGCCCACTTGGATGCTACCACCGTTCTGGACCGTGGTATTGCATCCCTGGGTATTTACCCCGCCGTGGATCCCCTGGACTCCACCTCTCGTATCCTTGCCCCCGAAGTCGTGGGTCAGGAGCATTACGAGACCGCCCGTGCCGTGCAGTCCATTCTGCAGCGCTACAAGGAGCTGCAGGATATCATCGCCATCATGGGTATGGACGAACTGAGCGAGGAAGACAAGCTGACCGTTAACCGCGCCCGTAAGGTGCAGCGTTTCCTGTCCCAGCCCTTCCACGTTGCTGAGCAGTTCACCGGCTATCAGGGCAAGTATGTGCCTCTGAAGGAAACCATCCGCTCCTTCAAGGAGATCATCGAAGGCAAACACGATGACATTCCGGAATCCTACTTCCTGTTCTCCGGCTCCATCGATGAGGTGGTCGCCAAGTTCCGGGGCGGTGAGTCCGCATGATGCCCTTTAACCTGAAGATCGTCACCCCTGACGGACTGGTTTATGACGGCCAGGCAGAACAGCTGATCGTGCGCACCATGACCGGTGACATCGGTATTATGGCCCGGCACATGAACTACCTTGCCCCTCTGGGCATGGGTCGTGCAGTGGTCATTTCCGATGGCAAGCGGCACAACGCTGCCTGCATCGGCGGTATGGTCAGCGTGATGAACGGCGAGGTGACCCTGGTCCCCACCACCTTCGAGTGGGCTGAGGACATTGACCTGCCTCGTGCGGAAGCCGCCTACGAGAAGGGTCAGGAACTTCTGGAAAACTCCAAGTCCGATGCTGATATCAAGCTCGCCCAGGCCCGGATCCACCGTGCTCTGGTTCGTAAGAGCGTTGCCAGCGGAAAGCTCAACGGGGATATGCAGAAGTAATCCATTTCAAATGATCGTCGGTATCTCTTTTGGGATACCGACGATTTTTTGTGCGCTCCCCTTCCCTGCACCTTCAAAGGCCAACTCAAGGTAAAGGATGATTTCTTGCCATTGCTTCGTACCGTTGTCCCCTTCCCCTATCCAGCCAGCAAATTTCGCACCTCTCCCCCGCCCTTTGAAAAACTTTTTTCGGGATATTCCATAAAAAATGCGTTTCCCTCTTGTAAAATGTCCCAAATTGGCGTATACTTACTCTATATTTCCGACGAAAAGAGAGGTAACCCTTATGCAGCTGACTACCGTTCGCGAACTGTTCAAGGACACGCAGAAGTATGTTGACAAAGAGATCGAAATTGGCGGCTGGGTACGCAATAAGCGCCCTTCCAAGCAATTCGGCTTCATCGTCCTCAATGACGGTACTTACTTCACCCCGGTTCAGGTGGTTTATAATGACAAGCTGGAAAACTTCCAGGAGATCTCCAAGATCAACATCGGCGCTGCCCTGATCGTCCGCGGCACTCTGGTGCTGACCCCCGATGCCAAGCAGCCCTTTGAGATCCAGGCCTCCTCTGTGACCGTGGAAGGCCCTTCCACCGGTGATTATCCCCTACAGCCGAAGAAACACTCCATGGAATTTTTGCGCACCATCACCCACCTGCGGCCCCGTGCCAACACTTTCCAGGCCGTGTTCCGTGTGCGTTCCCTGGCAGCCATGGCCATTCACCAGTTCTTCCAGGATCGGGACTTTGTGTATGTCCACACACCCCTGATCACCGGCTCCGACTGTGAGGGCGCAGGCGAAATGTTCCAGGTCACCACGCTGGATCTGAACAATGTCCCCAAGACTGAGGATGGCAAGGTGGATTTCTCCGAGGATTTCTTCGGCAAGCCCACCAACCTGACGGTTTCCGGCCAGCTCAACGGCGAGACCTTCGCCATGGCCTTCCGCAACATTTACACCTTCGGCCCCACCTTCCGTGCCGAAAATTCCAACACCACCCGCCATGCCGCCGAGTTCTGGATGGTGGAGCCTGAGATCGCATTCGCTGACCTGGACGACAATATGCGCCTGGCTGAGGATATGATCAAGTATATCATCTCCTATGTTCTGGAGCATGCTCCCGAGGAAATGGCCTTCTTCAACCAGTTCCTGGACAAGGGCCTGCTGGATCGTCTGCACAACGTGCTGAACAACGAATTCGGCCGGATCACCTACACCGAAGCTGTGGCTCTGCTGGAGCGGCACAATGACAAGTTCGAGTACCCTGTATCCTGGGGCTGCGACCTGCAAACGGAGCATGAGCGTTACCTGACGGAGGTGGTGTTCAAGAAGCCCGTATTTGTCACCGATTACCCCAAGGATATCAAGGCCTTCTATATGAAGCTGAACCCCGACGGAAAGACCGTTGCCGCTATGGACTGCCTGGTTCCCGGCATCGGCGAGATCATCGGCGGCTCCCAGCGTGAGGACAACTACGACATCCTCAAGGCCCGTATCGAGGAGCTGGGCATGAAGCCTGAGGACTACGGCTTCTACATGGATCTGCGGAAATACGGCTCTGCCCGTCACGCAGGCTTCGGTCTGGGCTTCGAGCGCTGTGTCATGTACCTGACCGGTATCGGCAACATCCGCGATGCCATCCCCTTCCCCCGCACCGTGGGCAACTGCGAGCTGTAATCCCCAAATATCTCAAAGGCGAGCCAACCCGGCTCGCCTTTTTCTTGTTCCAAATATACAGACCCTATACCCTACCCTATCTTGCATAGAAAACCCCTCCGGGCGATTGCCCGGAGGGGTGGATCTTATGCTGTTATGCTACGGTTCCATTATTGGGGCAGCAGGTCAACATTGACGTTCCAGCAGGTGTAGTAGGTGCCGATCTGAGGAACGATCTTGAACTCATCGGGATACTCTGCCTTCATAGCAGGAATCTCGTTGGTGGGGCAGTTGTCGATGAACTGCCAGGTATCGTTCTTCCAGTTGGTCAGCATGTTGTTCTCATCATCGGACAGGAAGAACTTAATCTCGTTCATGGAGACAGCGTCAGCATTCCAGTAGTTGGGGTTCTTGGTCAGGGTGATCACAGAGTTGTGCTCCCAGCCGGTCATCTGATACTTACCGTTGGAGATGTAGGTAGCAGGAGCGGTAGCCCAGGACTCATCGCTGACAACGTCTTCACGGACAGGCATGAAGGTGGGGAATGCCAGCAGCTCGTTCCAGTAAGCAATGGTGTTGACCAGGGTCACTTCCAGATGGGTGTCATCCAAAGCCTTGACAGCCAGGGAGCCGTCATCATTGCGCTTGACAACATCGAACATGTAGCCGTAGTCAGCGCCCAGCTCTTCAGAAGCAGCGCGCTTCCATGCGAACTCAAAGTCACCGGCGGTGACAGGCTTGCCATCGGTCCAGGTCATGCCATCACGCAGGGTGTAGGTGTAGGTAACGGTGCCGTCCTCATTCTGGACACCCTCGGGCAGCTCGGTTGCGCAGTCAGGAACAACACTCAGCTTGCCGCTTTCATCGGTATCCCAAGCAGCCAGGCCGGAGAAGGTGTGGTTGATCAGGGTGCCGCCATCCAGAGCGGAGTTCAGAGCGGGGTCGATGGTGTCGGGCTCGGAAGCGATACAAACGGAGATGGTATCGCCCTTGCCGTTAACGGTGGTCTTGTCGAAGTACTTGAAGCCCAGGGGGTTGTAGCCAACGCCTTCCACGGTCTTGTCAACCACAACGATATCGCTGTAGAAGTACAGGGGGCACAGAGCATTGGTGCTCATCAGCAGATCTTCTGCCTTGTGCATCAGAGCAAAGCGGGTGGTCTTATCGGTGCAGGTGTTGATCAGGCCGATCAGAACATCATAGGTCTCAGCCCAGGTGCCGTTCTCAACCTTCACGTCGTATCCCAGGTCGGTCAGATCCAGGGAGTAGACAGCAGCATTGGCGTTTTCGCCCTTGCCCAGCTGCGCATCGTTGTTGCCGGAACCGGAGATCCACATATCCAGGAAGGAAATGGGGTCGGTGTAGTCAGCGATCCAGCCGTTACGGGCCATGGTGAAGTCGCCGGCCTTACGGGTATTCAGGAAGGTATTCCACTCCTGGTTCTCCAGCTGAACATTGATGCCAATGCCGGCCAGAGCGGACTGGATGTACTCACCGATTGCCTTGTGGCTTTCAGAGGTGTTGTACAGGTAGGTCAGGGTGGGGAAATTGGTGACCATGCCGTTTGCGTCAAAGTCATAGTACTTGTTCAGAATGGCATAGGCCTGTGCGTAGTTGTCCTCGTAGGCATCTTCTGCGACGTTCCAGTAGCCCACGAAGCCGTCATTGTGGCCGGCATTCTCGTAGAAGCTGGAGCCGTCAGCATCCTGGATACCGGAAGGAACAAAGGAGGAAGCGGGAATCTGACCTGCCTGGCCGATCTCGTTAACGATGTAGTTGCGATCCAGCAGCAGGCTGATGGCGTAGCGCACCTCAGCTTCAGCGGCAGCGCGCTCAACCTCATTGAGGCTGGACACGTCAACCTTGCCGGTCTCAGTGGCTGCGGTGGCCTCGGTGGTGTCTTCACCGGCAGGTGCAGTGGTTGCAGGGGTGCTGTTGCCGCCGCAGGCGGTCATACCCAGAACCATAACAGCGGTCAGCAGCATAGCGATGAGTTTCTTCATTTTTCATTTTCCTTTCATGTTGTATTCTATTCAAAATCTGTCTGACAATGGTCATCTGTCAAACAAATGATGAAACATGGGAAATCAATCCACATTCTCCAGATTGTGGCAGGCGCAGAAGTGACCGGGTTTGACCTCCCGGAAGGCAGGCATACTTTCGGCACACTGTTCGGTGGCGTAACGGCAGCGGGTGCGGAAGGGGCAGCCGGAGGGGGCATTCAGCGGAGAAGGAATGTCTCCTTCCAGAATAATACGCTGGTTGGCCCGGGCGATCTTGGGATCAGGAACGGGAACAGCGGACAGCAGGCTCTTGGAGTAGGGATGCATGGGATGATCGTAAATCTCATTGGCATCTGCCATCTCCACCATCTTGCCCAGGTACATAACCGCAATGCGGTCGGAAATGTGGCGCACCACCAGCAGATCGTGGGCAATGAACAGATAGGTCAGACCCAGCTTTTCCTGAAGCTCCTGGAACATATTGATGACCTGAGCCTGAATGGAAACGTCCAAAGCAGAAACAGGCTCGTCACAAACAATGAAGTCAGGATTGACAGCCAGTGCCCGGGCAATGCCGATCCGCTGGCGCTGACCGCCGGAGAACTCATGGGCATACCGGGCGGCGTGCTCGGAGTTCAGACCCACATAGTCCATCAGCTCCAAAATCCGCGCCTGGCGCTCCTGCTTTGTCTTGTACATCTTATGTACGTCCAGAGGCTCGCCAATGATATCGGCAACGGTCATACGGGGATTCAGAGAGGAATAGGGATCCTGGAAAACCATGGTGGCCTTCTTGCGGAACTCCCGGATATCGGCAGCGGTTTTAATCTGCTTGCCATTGTACCAGATCTCGCCGGAGGTAGGCTTATACAGGTGAAGCAGGGTGCGGCCGACGGTGGTCTTGCCGCAGCCGGACTCACCCACCAAGCCCAGGGTCTCGCCCCGCTTGATGCTGAAGGAGACACCGTCCACGGCCTTCAGAGGCTTGGTATGGAAGCCGTTGACCTGAATGGGAAAGTATTCCTTCAGATCCTTTACCTCAATCAGAGGAGGGTTATGCATGGTGTCACTCATTTTGCAGCACCTCCTTTCTGATTTTCTGCGCAGACGGTACCCTTTTCCATTTCCTTTTTCACATTCATCCAGCAAGCTGCATAATGCTCATCATTGATCTTCATGCGCTCGCAGCGTTCCTGAATACAGATCTTCATGGCAGCCTCACAGCGGGGGGCAAAGGGGCAGCCCTTGGGCATATTCAGCAGGTCGATGGGGGTACCGGTGATGGGCTGCAAACGCTCGCCGTCACTTTCTACAGTGGGGATAGAACGCATCAGACCCTTGGTATATTCATGCTTGGGGTTGTAGAAGATCTCGTCGGCAGTGCCCTGCTCGCAGATGGAACCGGCGTACATAACGATGACCTCATCACACATCTGTGCCACAACGCCCAGGTCGTGGGTGATCATAATGATTGCCATACCCAGTTCCTTTTGCAGCTGCTTCATCAGATCCAGGATCTGGGCCTGAATGGTCACATCCAGTGCGGTGGTGGGCTCGTCAGCAATCAGAATATCCGGCTCGCAGGCCAGCGCCATTGCGATCATCACTCTCTGGCGCATACCGCCGGACAGCTCGTAGGGATACTGGGTCATCCGCTTCTTGGGTTCATTGATATTGACCAGGTGCAGCATTTCCACTGCACGGTCATAGGCCTGCTGCTTGTTGCGGTTGGTGTGCAGCAGAATTGCCTCCATCAGCTGATGACCGATGGTATAGGTGGGGTTCAGGGAGGTCATGGGATCCTGGAAAATAATGGACACCCGGTTGCCCCGAATCTTCTTCATCACATCTTCACCGGCACCGACCAGCTCCTGACCATCCAGCTTAATGGAGCCGCTGACGATCTTACCGGTACTTGCCAGGATCTGCATGATGGAATAGGCCGTAACGGACTTGCCGGAACCGGACTCGCCCACGATGCCAAGGACCTTGCCGTGATCCAGAAAATAGGAAACACCATTGACCGCCTTGACTTCACCTGCATCGGTAAAGAAGGAGGTATGCAGGTCTCTTACTTCTAACAGAGCCATTTTTGATACTCTCCTTTCTTAGCTGTTCAGCTTGGGATCGAATGCATCACGCAGACCATCGCCAAACAGGTTCAGAGACAAAACAATCAGGGAAATTGCAATTGCAGGAATCACCAAACGGGAGGGATAGGTGTTCAGACCGTTCAGTGCATCGGAAGCCAGAGAGCCCAGGGAAGGCATGGGGGCGTTAACACCCAGACCCAGGAAGGACAGATAGCTTTCGGTAAAGATGGCGCTGGGGATCTGCAATGCCGTGGAGATGACCACCACGGAGATGCAGTTGGGCAGCAGATGCTTCAGAATGATCCACTTGCCGGGAGCACCGGTGGCCCGGGCTGCCAGGACATATTCCTGCTCTCGCAGGGACAGGATCTGGCCGCGGATCTGACGGGACATGGAGACCCAGTACAGCAGGCCAAAGACAATAAAGAGGGAGATCATATTGACGCCCAGCTTTTCCAGCACCGTTCCGGCGATGAGATCGGTCAGTGCGGATTTCAGAACCGTACTCAGCAGGATGATCATCAGCATATCCGGCAGGGAGTAGATAATATCCACAATCCGCATAATCACCAGATCCACCTTGCCGCCGCAGTAGCCTGCAATGGAGCCAACGGTCAAACCAATAACCAGAACGATCAGAGAGGCGAAAAAGCCAACGGACAGGGATACCCGCGCACCATAGACCACACGAATGAAGTAGTCCCGGCCCTGGGCATCGGTGCCGAAGATGTGGGGGAAAACCTTCTCCCCTGCGTCCATCCGCTTGAGTTCGGTTTTGCCGTACTGGAAGGGAGCCAGATTGTTAAAGGAAGGATCCACAGGCTTGCCGGGGTTGACACCCAGCATCTTGTCGTAGCTGTAGGGCCAGAACATCGGCAGGATAATGGCGCTCAGGGTGACCAGGATGATCACGAAGAAGCTGACCACAGCCACCTTATTCTTTTTCAGCCGCTTGAGTCCATCCTTAAAGAAGGTGGTGGAGGGGCGCATCTGCACCATATACTCTTTTTCTGCGTCGGTGGCCGGAGCAAAGCAATCCAGATTGGGATGCAGGGAAAGCTTTTCCATATTGTTCATATTCCCTTGTCCTCCTTATTCCAGATTGATCCGGGGATCAACGACCTTGTACAGGATATCGCTGATCAGGTTCATAATGACGATCATGGTAGCCAGCACAATGGTGGTGCCCATAATCAAGGGATAGTCACGGTTGGTGATGGAACCAACAAAGGAACGGCCGATGCCATTGACTGCGAAGATCTTCTCCACCACCAGAGAGCCGGTGACAATGTAGGCAAGCATGGGTCCAATGTAGGTGATGACGGGGATCAAAGCATTCTTCAATGCGTGCTTGAAGATGACCTTCAAACCGGAAACACCCTTTGCCTTTGCGGTGCGGATATAATCCTGGCCCAGAACATCCAGCATGGAGGAGCGGGTCAGACGGGTGATGTTCGCCATGGGAGACAGGGACAGGGTAATCACCGGCAGGATCAGTCCGGCAGTGGTGGTGCCGTTGGCCGGAACCCACCCAAGCTTCAACGAGAATAGAAGCAGCAGGAACGAACCCATGATAAAGCCGGGCATAGACACACAGGCAGTGGAGAAAACCATGATGCCTCTGTCCAGGATGGTATTACGCTTCAGTGCGGCAACGCTTCCAAGAACAATGCCGAAGGCCACGGCGATGCAGGCTGCGGACAGACCCAGGCGGGTGGATACCTTCAGGCCGCGGCTGATAATGTCGTTCACACTTTGGCCGCGCTGCTTCAGGGAAGGTCCGAAATCCTGGCGGGTAACCACGTCGGACAGATAGGTCCAATACTGTTCCATGACGGGTTTATCCAGACCATACTTGGCTTCCAGAGCCGCGGTGGCTGCCTCAGAGATCGCTTTCTCACCCATGAAGGGGCCGCCGGGCACGGCGCGGGAGACGAAGAAAGTGATGGTTATGACCACCCAAACCGTCAAAGCTGCAAGCAAGATACGCTTCAGGATGTACATCATTGTTTTGGAATTCATTATACATCTTCCTTTCGGGCAGCAGTGCCATTTTGTCGCCGAAAGGCAGTCTGCCGTCTGTTGTTCTATCCCCTAAAAAACAGTTTCCGACCGCACTCTCTTTCTCTGGTTTTTCGTGTTTTTCAATTGGGATTTTAAGAATTACCTTGGAATTTGTTTAGATTATAGTACATTCTATTCACTTTTGCAATCCAGTTTAATCTATAAATGATCATACACGCTTGCATTTGTTTTTGTCAGAATTGCACAATTTATGCACTTATACGCCATTTTTATGTGTTTTCAGCAGGAAAACAAGCTTCCACCACAGCAGGAATTTGGGAGGCATCCGTGACGACAGATGCAGATCCCTTTCGGATCATTTCCATTCTGCCGCCGCAAATGCCTCCCATAAAATGAAAGTTTCTATAATGGCTTATTTCATTTTAGACAGTTGTGCGCGTGTCAGAGACTATCTCCTGGACAATTGTCTCTGCTGTGAGGATACCATCCACCGCCGCCGACATGATGCCTCCGGCATAGCCGGCGCCCTCTCCGGTAGGATACAGCCCGGCGATCCGGGACTGTCTGTTCTCCCCCCGCAGGATGCGCACCGGGGAGGAGCTTCTGGTTTCCGGGGCTGTCAGCACCGCATCGGGATCTGCAAAGCCTGCCAGACTGCTTTCCATTTTTGGCAGAGCCTGCTCCAGGCTTTTGGACAGCCGCTCCGGCAGCACATCATGCAGGTCGCACCAGCAAACGCCGGGACGATAGCTAGGCTGCACCTTTCCCGGGCCTGCACTGACCCTTCCCGCCAGGAAATCCCCCAGGGTCTGGGCCGGGGCACGGTAGCTGCCGCTGACGCGGTAGGCCGCTTCCTCGATCTGCCGCTGCCAGTACATTCCCCCAAGGGGGCCTTCCACCGGGAATTCCCCCGGATCCACCGTCACCAGCAGCGCAGAGTTGGCGTTTTCTCCATCCCGGTCGGCATAGCTCATACCGTTGGTCACCACCCGGCCCGGCTCGGATGCCGCCGCCACCACATAGCCGCCGGGACACATACAGAAGGTATAGACACTGCCATCGTCCAGATGCTGCACCAGCTTATAGTCTGCCGGGGGCAGGGAAGCATTTACCTGACCATATTGGGCCTGGTCAATGGCAGTCTGGGGGTGCTCAATGCGCACACCCATGGCAAATGCCTTCGGCTCCATGGGGATGCCGCTGGCGTGGAGCATTTCAAAGGTGTCTCTGGCGCTGTGGCCAATGGCCAATACTGCGACATCACAGGGGATGATCTCCCCTTCCCCGGTCTTGACTCCGGTGAGCCGATCGTCCTGAATCACCAGCTCTGTCACCTGGGTATTGAAGCGCACCTCACCGCCCAGATGCTGGATCCGCCGCCGCAGATTCTGCACCACCGTCAATAGCACATCCGTGCCCACATGGGGCTTGGCATCGTAAAGCACATCCTCTCGGGCACCGAACCGGACAAACTGCTGGAGGATCCAGCCAATGCGGGGGTTGTTTACCCCGGTGTTCAGCTTTCCATCCGAGAAGGTACCGGCACCCCCTTCGCCGAACTGGACATTGCTCCCAGGATCCAGCTCTCCGGTGGCAAAGAAGTGCTCCACCTTGGCATTCCGGGCCGCAGCATCCTCTCCCCGCTCAAGCACCAGAGGCCGCAGACCGGCATTGGCAAGAACCAGGGCTGCAAACATACCCGCAGGGCCAAAGCCAATGACCACAGGCCGCAGAGCAGGCCGTTTCTCTGTCTTGGGGGGCTTATAAAAGGAAGTGGGTGCCAGCTGGGCACGCTTACAGCCGCTCATTTTCAGAATACGCTTTTCATTTCCATCCACCGCCACGTCAATGGTGTAGATGATCCGCACATCCGGCTTTTTCCGTGCATCCACACTGCGGCGGACGATTTTCACCTGTCGGATCTTGGATGGGGATAAGCCCATCAGCTGGGCTGCCTCATACCCCAGCTGATGGGGATTGTGTTCCGGGGGCAAAGAGATATCTCGAATACGAATCATAGTGTTATTCCTCCCGCATGAAGTCCCGCCAGTCTGCCGGAGCTCCACGCCCATTGTAAATTATATCCGCCGCAGTCGCCGTCTATGTCCAGTACCTCTCCACAGGCGTACAAACCAGGGATCCGTCTGCTTTCCATGGTTTTTTCATCAAATTCTTCTGTCAGGATGCCCCCGGCAGTGACCTGTGCGCTGTCCATGCCCAGAGGCTCGGTCAGCCGGATCTCAAAATTCTTCACCGCTTGTACAACCTGTTCCAGGGCTTCTTCCGGCAGCTGGGAAACCATCTGTCCGGCACAGATCCCCGCCGCCTGGCTGAGCACCCGGCCAAGCCGGTTGTGCAGGATCCCCGTCAGCAGTTCCGAAGCAGGCAGCCGGGTACTCTTTCGGCGCAGAAGCTCCGCCATCAGAGCTTCCCCGGCCATCTCCGGCAGGAAATCCAGCCGGGCAACCCACTCCCCTTTTTCTTGGCACACATCCCGGGAAATCTCAAAGATCACCGGCCCGGAAATGCCGTACTCCGTAAATTGCAGTTCCCCGGTGCTTTGGGAATGCAGACGATCCCCGCAGTAAATAGCCGCATGGCAGTTGCACCGCACGCCCTTCAGTCCGGTCACGCCGCTCCAGGCGGTTTTGATCTGCACCAGGGTGGGGCGCAGCTTGGTGCAGTGATGGCCCAGGGAACGCAGGAATTTGTAGCCGGACATGGTTCCTCCCAGCTTGGTTCCTGCCAGACCGCCGCAGGCGATCACCAGGCGGTCGCAGTCGATCCCCTCCTCCCGGGATTCCACCCGGAAGCCTGTGGGGGTCTTGCGCACCTTTTCCGCATCAAAGCCCAGCTTCACGGTGATATTCTCCTGTTCCAGGGCAAACCGCAGCACATCCACCACGGAGTTTGCCTGGTCAGAATAGGGGTACACCTTTCCGCTGTCCTCCGCCACCGTCAAAAGCCCCAGACCGGAAAACCATTCCAGCGCCGCCTGGGCATCAAAAACCGACAGGGCATATTGGGCAAATTCCGGCTGCTGCCCATGATAGTGGGCCGGGGACACATGCAAATTGGTCAGATTGCACCGACCGTTTCCGGTGGCGCTGAGCTTTTTTCCCACCCGGCTCTGCCGCTCCATCAGGATCACCTGATTTTCCGGATTCTCCGCCGCCGCCAGGGCCGCCGCCATTCCCGAGGCACCGCCGCCCAGTATTCCGATCACCATAGCTGTTTCTCCTTTATTGCTCTATCGCTTATATCGAATTATTATACCGCAGAGATTCCCATTTCACAAGAAAAACTTCTTTTCAGAACCCGAAATCTATGGTACAATAGGATAAGGTGATAGCATGGATCGAAATCATATTGAGAAAATTGCCCACACGCCGGAGGATCGTCTCCTTCTGGCAAAGCTGTGGGACAAAATAACCGCCGGTATGCGGAAAAACATTCCGGCAAATACCTGCTTCCTGTCCCCCCGGGAGCTGGAAATGACCCGGTATCTCTTTGGTGATGTGCCTGGGCTGTATGCCTTTGGCGGCTATGCCGATGCCGAGCGGAAAATGCTGATCTATCTGCCGGAGTATCTGGAAGCGGATGCCCTGTATGATTCAGACAGCCCCTGTGTTTGTCTGCGGGCCGGCTTCTATCAGGCGGACAGCCCCAGCCACCGGGACTTTCTGGGGGCTCTGATGGGTGCCGGGATCGGCCGGGAGACCGTTGGAGATATCTGTGTTGGAAAAAGCCAGTGCGATTTCTTCGTCACTGCCGAAATGGCCCCCCACCTGCTGCAAAGCTTCACTTCCGCAGGCCGCGCCAAGCTGCACCTGAGCCAGATCCCTCTGACTCAGGCCCAGATCCCGGAACCGGAGGTGCGGGAAATCAAGGACACCCTGGCCTCCCTGCGGCTGGACAGTGTCATCTCCTCCGGCTTCCGCATCGGCCGCAGTCTGGCATCCCAGTATATCAGCGCCGGAAAGGCCAGCATAGACGGTCTGCCCTGTGAAAAGCCGGACAAGCCTGTTGCCGAAGGCAGCCGTGTCTCCGTCCGGGGGCTGGGAAAGATCCGGCTGGTGCAAATCAATGGAAAAACAAAGAAAGATCGAATTTCGGTGGTGATCCACCGTTATGTATGAGGTATGTAACTATGGAAATGAAAATGAATGATGTGATTGCCCGGATCAATGTCCTGGCCAAAAAAGCCAAGGAAGGCCCTCTGAATGCCGAGGAGCTGGCAGAACAGGCAAAGCTGCGCCGGATCTACATCGACTCCGTCAAGGCAAACCTGGTAGGCCAGCTGGAAAACACCTACATTGTCAACCCTGACGGCACGAAGAAGAAACTGGAACGGAAATAAGGGAGGCAGCCATGTCATTTCTCCCCATTACCAAACAGGAAATGCTGGACAGAGGCTGGGAGCAGTGCGATTTTGTCTATGTCATCGGGGATGCCTATGTGGATCACCCCTCCTTCGGCCATGCCATTATCTCCCGGATTTTGGAAAGCCACGGCTACTCCGTGGGCATTATCTCCCAGCCGGACTGGAGGAATCCTAAGTCCATTGATGTGTTCGGCCGTCCCCGGCTGGGCTTTCTGGTGTCCGGCGGCAACATGGATTCTATGGTCAACCACTATTCCGTCACCAAGCACCGGCGGAAAATGGACGCCTTCACCCCCGGCGGCGTGATGGGCAAGCGGCCCGACTATGCCACCGTTGTCTACTGCAACCTGATCCGCCAGACCTACAAGGATGTGCCCATTCTCATTGGCGGTATTGAAGCCTCCCTGCGGCGGCTGGGCCACTATGATTACTGGTCCGAGAGCATGAAGCGCTCCATTCTGCTGGATTCCCAGGCGGATATTCTCATGTACGGCATGGGTGAAAAGTCCATTGTGGAGCTGGCAGATGCCCTGAACGCCGGTATGGAGGCCCGGGACATCACCTATGTGGACGGTACGGTGTTCAAAACCACCCAGCTGGATGAGAGCCTGCCAACCATCGTGCTGCCCGCCTTTGAGGAATTGAAGCAGAACAAGCGCAAATATGCCGAGTCCTTCAAAATCCAGTACGGCAACTGCGACCCCTTCACCGCCAAGCGGCTGGCGGAGCCCTACGGCCGGGAGTTTGTGGTGCAGAACCCGCCTCAGAAGCCTCTGACCACCCCGGAAATGGATGCTGTTTATGAACTGCCCTATATGCGTGCCTGGCACCCCAGCTACGCCAAGGACGGCGGCGTTCCTGCCATTGACGAGGTGAAATTCAGCCTGGTTTCCAACCGGGGATGCTTCGGTGCCTGCTCCTTCTGCGCCCTGACCTTCCATCAGGGGCGGATCGTCCAGACCCGAAGCCACGAATCCATTCTCCGGGAAGCAGAGCGCATGACCCACGACAAGGACTTCAAGGGCTATATCCATGATGTAGGCGGCCCCACCGCCAATTTCCGCCATCCCGCCTGTGAAAAGCAGCTGACCAAGGGTGCCTGCGGCGGGCGGCAGTGCCTGTACCCCACGCCCTGCAAGAACATGAACGCCGACCACAGCGACTATATTTCCCTGCTGCGGAAGCTGCGCAAGCTCCCCGGCGTAAAGAAGGTCTTTATCCGCAGCGGCATCCGCTTTGACTACCTGCTGGCAGACAAAAAGGATACCTTCCTGAAGGAGCTGGTGCAGTACCACATTTCCGGACAGCTGAAGGTAGCCCCGGAACACGTTTCCGATGCCGTTCTGGCCCGGATGGGCAAGCCCAAAAATGCGGTCTACAATCAGTTTGTGGAGAAATACTTTGCCCTCAACCGGCAGTACGGCATGGAGCAGTATCTGGTTCCCTATCTCATGTCCAGCCACCCCGGCTCCACCCTGAAGGAAGCCATTGAGCTGGCCGAGTACATCCGGGAAATGGGTTATAACCCTGAGCAGGTGCAGGATTTCTATCCCACCCCCTCTACCCTCTCCACCGTCATGTACTATACCGGCCTGGATCCCAGAACCATGGACAAGGTCTATGTTCCCACGGATCCCCACGAAAAGGCCATGCAGCGGGCACTGATCCAGTACCGCAATCCCAAAAACTATTATCTGGTGCGGGAAGCCCTGATTGCTGCCCACCGGGAAGATCTCATCGGCTCCGGCCCCAAATGCCTGATCCGTGCCGTACCTCCCAGAGCAGGCGGTCACACCGCACCGCCCCCCAAGCCTGCCGGGAAGGGCCGTCCGGCCGCCAAACCCGCAGGGAAAAAGCCGGCAGCCAAGGTAGCCCCTGCAAAACCGGCCCCCAAGGCACCGCCCAAACGATCCGGCAAGGGCAAACCCGGCGGCAGACGCTGATTTTACTCCACCTTTCCCACTCCTTGCGCAAAGGAACAGGATCCTATCTTTACCCTATGGAGGTTTGATATTATGAAACGCAAAGGAAAGCACCTGGTACTTCGTATTTTTCTTGTGGTTCTGCTGGCTGCTTTGGTGATATTCGCTCTGGGCGCATGGCGGCTGTTTGGGGGTATCGTCATCGCCGCCAACACCGTGACCCAGTTGGAAAGCGGCCTGTACGCCCTGGAATTTCAGGGTGACTACGGCTTTGACGATTTTCTGGCCCAGGGCGGCGCCGCCAGCGATGCAGAAGTGGCAAGCTATTTGCTCCAGTTCCTTTCCAAGGGCTTTTACCACCCGGACACCACGCCGGTATCCGCTGATTTTGGCTGCTCCACCCTGCTCTCCCCCAGAGAGAACGGCGGCTATGTCTTTGGACGGAACTACGACTGGGAGCCCTGCGATGCCATGATCGTCCACACCAAGCCGGAAAACGGCTATGAATCCATTTCCACCTGTTGTCTGGATTTCTTGGGCTTTGGGGAAGACTATCGGCCGGATGCCTCTATGATGAGCAAGATCCAGAGCATTGCAGCGGTGTATGTCCCTCTGGACGGCATGAACGAGGCCGGTTTGATGGTTGCCGATCTCATGGCCGGTGACAAGGAACAGACCCATCAGAGCAGTCACGCCGTGGATCTGACCACCACCACCGCCATCCGGCTCCTGCTGGATCGGGCGGCAACGGTGGAGGAAGCCATTGACCTTCTGGGTCAGTACAATATGCACTCCTCCATTGGCTCTGCCCACCACCTGTCCATTGCGGACAAGAACGGTATCAGCGTGGTGGTGGAGTATGTGGACGGACAGATGCTGGTGACTCAGACCCCTGTTGTTACCAACCACTATCTGTCCTCTGCCAAGCCGGGCATCGGCTCGGAGCAGTCCCACCAGCGCTTTGACACCCTGATGCAATACGCAGAGCCAACCAACTCCCTGGGTATGCTGGCTCGGCTGCGCTCTGTTGCCCAGTGCCAGTACCCCCAGCCGGAAGAAAATGCGGAAAAGACCATGTGGAGCATTGCCTACGACCCTCAGAAAAACTCCGCTGTATTCTGCTTCAATGAAGCATACGATTTCTGCTACACCCTGAACCTGGGTGCAAAGTCCTGGATCACCCCCGGAGCGCTGATGCTTCCCGAAGCCCCCGTCATCCAGCCTGTGCAGACAGAAGTCTATGCCGAGGACGTTGCAGAAGTGCTGCCGGAAAACTGCATTTTCTTCTCCGATGCCGCCGACAGCCCCTACGCAAACCGAATTATGCTTACCTTTACCACCGATATCACTGATTTCCGCTTTCTTGACCTGGATTTTGACATTGCCTGCGATGGAAGTCTGCTGTGCAAAAAGAATATTGAGCTGTTCCATCAGGACAAGATCACCGCGAACGATCCGTTGGTGGTGGAAACCGTCACGGGTGAGATCCTGCCCATCCGGGGCTTCTCCTTCACCGATGCCGCGGGAAACAAGCGGACATTCAACCTGTTCCTCAGCGGCAAGGACTGCTCCCCCCTGGTCAGCGAGTGGGAGAACCAGGGAAGCTCTGATTAAATCGGCAAGAGTTGGTAGCGAGAGATTTTGTTCTCAGGCAAGGTTTGGAAAACGGAGGAATACTGTATGTATTTCCCGTTTTCCAAACCGTAGACTGGGGGCAAAAGATCCGCTGCCCAGCCGCAGACGATTTATTCAGAGTTTCCCTAGGGTCTTACCTTTTGTTGTTTCCGGATATTCTGTCTCTGACAGGGTATCCTGAGCATAATTTCCAAAAATGAAAGGGCGAATCAACCATGAGTAAGGAAAGTAAGTACGCAGGCACGCAGACCGAAAAGAACCTGCTGGCAGCCTTTGCCGGCGAATCTGAGGCCCGAAACAAATACACCTATTTTGCCTCCAAGGCCAAAAAGGACGGCTACGAGCAGATCGCAGCCCTGTTCCTGAAAACCGCAGAAAACGAGAAGGAACACGCAAAGCTCTGGTTTAAGGAGCTGAACGGCATCGGCTCCACCGCAGAAAACCTTCTAGCTGCCGCCGAGGGTGAAAACTACGAGTGGACGGATATGTACGATGGCTTTGCCAAAACCGCCGAAGCCGAGGGCTTCCCGGAGCTGGCAGAACGGTTCCGCCTGGTGGCAGCCATTGAAAAGCACCACGAGGAACGCTACCGGGCACTGCTGCGCAATGTGGAAACCGCACAGGTCTTTGCCAAGGGTTCCGTCAAGGTCTGGGAGTGCCGCAACTGCGGTCATATCGTTGTAGGCCAGCAGGCTCCTGAGGTTTGCCCTGCCTGCAATCATCCCCAGAGCTACTTTGAAATCCATGCGGAAAACTATTAAAATCCCATAAATCCCATCAAAAAAGAGTGGACAGCCGTCCAATGTCATTAAGATAATGACATAAGGCTAAAGGCCACACCTTCAGAGATTGAGTGCATCCCGTGCGGGATGCACTTTTTCTGTAAAAAGAGCATGGCAAGCAAGCGGATTGAAAAATCCGC